>Ga0207836_1000004_pt1 | contig 150269 bp, 122 predicted proteins | sample LuqExpMetageno18_FD_187776 | JGI IMG/M metagenome (GOLD analysis project Ga0207836, IMG submission 187776) | Tropical forest soil microbial communities from Luquillo Experimental Forest, Puerto Rico - Sample 18 (SPAdes) | ecosystem: Environmental > Terrestrial > Soil > Tropical forest ...
GCGTCTTCAGCTTCATCCCGGCCAAAGGCCAGTCCGTAACGGCCGTTACGGCCGACGTCCCGGGTAACATCATCTTCTCGACCACCGCTTTGAATCAGGCCAACAAGAAGGTTATCGTTACCGTGAGCAAGATCACCGGCAACGTAACCCTGACCGGTACGTTCAGCGGGACCATCAGCAGCAGCGGTAGCGGCACTGCTCCTACGATTGCCCAGGCGGGCCGGGCATGCGATGCCTGCCACATCGCCCAAGGCATTGACAAGAGTGCAGCCGCGATTTTGCAGCCGTGGTCTTCCAGCGGACATAAAAGGGCCAATGTCCTGTGCGCTGATTGCCACCACGGGGCCAACACCGGTTCGCATCCGGGGCTCGCGGTTACCAACACGACCTGCCAAAGCTGTCACGATGCCACCTTGTCAAGGACCACGCATCCTGCGGCAATAACAGACTCGAAATGCCTCGACTGCCACAGTTCACACAACCCGGCAGCAGGCATCGTCAGTCTTGAACAGTCCAACCATCCAGCAGTTACCCTGTACACGTTCGAAGAGATCGGCATGCAAATGGCCGGCGGCGCAAAAGTTCCGGTCCAGGTGGATGCAAGCGGCAAGGGCATGCCCTACAGCCCGAAGCAATCCTGCGGCACAGCCGGTTGCCACGTGAAAAACGGTGTCGATTACACCTACGACAAAATATCCGACCATGCATTCCACTCCAACCAGGGGAGAAGCGAATACGTCGACTCCGCCACCGGAAAATTCGACGCTACCAAGAACAAACCATGGACACAGTCAACGGCCATGGTTGGCAAGTGGTGAAGCCCCTCTCTTCGCCAGGTGGCGAACTTGATGAATCAAACTCCCGGTAACGCAACTATCTCGACGCTCAATTACGTAGGCAATCTCAGCAATTTCATTTCCGGCAGCAGCAATACCGTTACTCCCGGTACAACGAACAACACCGGCAGCCAGTTCACCATGGTCGATCTTTCGGCCTGGGACCTGTCCACGACCTGCGGCAGTTGCCATCCAGGCGGCGGCTTCGTGGAGAAAGACCGAAACGGCAAACGTTTCAGCATGATGAATCCGACAACAGACGGATATACCCCCTACACCATGACGGTGTTCGATAAGTACGACAAGAATACGGGCCTGCCGAGCCACCAGCTCATTGGGGCCGCTTGGTCGTACCCGATCTGGAACGGCGCTACACCGTTAACCGCTTCCGGCGGCTGGGGGCAGCCGATGACCATAACAATGCCTGACGGTTCCACCATGCCGGTCGTAGATAAACAGGTCATGATGCCGAACGTCAAGGAAATGGACTGCCTGATGTGCCATTTCGAAGGCTACAGCAACCTGATGTCGTCAGTAATGGCCTACAGTGGCGGCCATAATGCCACCGCTTCATTCGGCGCCGGCTTCATGAACATGTTCACCCAGGCCTATGACTTCAGCACCGGCTTGCTGACAAAGGATGCCAACGGGATAGTCTCCCTGTCGCCGGCCTTTTTCACCAAAATGAAAGCCGCGCCTGAAAGCCAGAACTGCCGCAACTGCCATATGCCGTCGGGCTTGAAAGACCTGCCGGACATGATGCGCGACTTCCTCTCCAGCGCTCCTATGGCCTACACCGGCAGCTTCACGCAATCCTTCACCGGGCTTGCCATGCCGGCCTTTGACTTCAACGCGCCGTTCGGCAGTTCCTGGGACTGGACGAAAGGCCCCTATGCAACCTCCCCGACGGTGTACATGGACGGTACCGGCTTGCACACCAGCGACGGTTCCGGCCCCGCTATCCCCTCTGGGTGGCCTGCTGCCATGGGCGTGTCGGAATACAACACCACTGTAGCGGGCGCCACGCCTGGCTTCCTGGGCGGCGGCAACCCCGCCGGCTCCGGCCCGATCTACTACCAGGCCACCATTCCCAGCTCCGGCGGCATGCAGGACCAGAACGCCCTCAAAAAGGGTGTTGTGCCCTTCCCAAGGGCCGAGTGGTTCAAACGGGGCGATTTGTGGGCTCCCGGGTACGATGTCCATCTTACCCTCGAGTGCTCCGGTTGCCACATGAGCACGAATACCACAAAAGTGGACGTATTTGCCGCGCCGACGGACCCGAGCAATCCCAATACCACGTTCGATGGCAAGAGCCTCTGCGATCCGGGCAAAGGCTATGACAGCGCAGCCGGCGTAGAAGGCAACGTGCTTAAAAGAGCCACCGTCAACAGCCAGAACACGGTCAAGAAGTGCGAAAATTGTCACATCACCGGCAAAAACAGCGATGGTGTCGTCATAAATACCTTTGGCGCTCCGGATCCGACCAATGCCCACCAGGCAGCCGGTCTGCTGAAAAATGTCACCCAGGCGGTCAAGACGACAACCGGCAGCAATGAAGTGGCGTTTGTCGGCAATCACATGGATGTCATGGATTGCACCGTCTGCCATATCGCCCGTGAGCAGATGGTGGTCCGCGAGCTGGACTCCACTTCCGGCAACCGGTATCCCAATATGCTCGGCTTTGCTGCTTCCCGCGGCATGTTGGGTATGTTCTCCGATCCAATGCCGGGCGTGATTCCCGCAAACACCAACCTGGTGAAGTGGGACCCTCTCTTCACGTGGCAGAAGAACGGCACGTACTGGAAAACCAAGGACGACGGCAGCATCAATACCGACTGGCGCCGTAAGATCTACGACGTCAACATCATCACCGCCGCCATCTGGAACAACATCGACCCCGCCGTCGATGCCAACGGCGACGGCGTGACCGGCGCTGCTCCGATGCACCACACCGGTGATTATCCCGGCGCCCTGACCGCCAACTACGATCCCTGGATCGCACGTGATCTGAAGGCCGGCATGAACTACGGTCCCTCCGGTTTCGCGCCGATCCCGGTCGGCTTCGGCGCCGACGCTTTCCAGGGCGCCTATGCTGCAAACGGCTCCTTTACCGGCGCCTGGCAGTACGTCGGCGTCTACGGCGGTAACGTCGTATTCTCGACCCCGGAAGAAATCTCCGGCTACAAGGCATATCGTGAAGGCATCAAAGCCCAGGTCGATAACAAGAGCTGGAACGGCACACAGCTTTCGTTCATCGGCGGTCCTTACAAGCTGACCCATGGTGTACGGCCGACCGGCACCTTCGTTCTCGGCAAAAGCTGCACCGATTGCCACTCCACCACACCGTTGGCCCCCCTGTTCACGGGGACTTTCGATATGCTTGGTACGGCCATCAAAGCCACTGCAGGGCAGCAGTTCATGCAATCCCCGGCCGAACAGCTCAAGGTTGTCGGCTTGAAGGACGATATCGAAACCGGCGCCGAATTGTCAACCAAGGCCGGTGGCGCTCTCGAAATCAAGTTCGATCAGCTTTGCGACTGGAATGCCGTGACCAAAGTATGTACCCCTAACAGCAACGGTCTGTATAAACAAGTAGTACCTCTTGACCGGTCGGAGGCTCTCTACCCGATCAACGACGGCTCGGTTGTTTTCAAAGACGTCACCGGCACCACGACCTTTGCCGACAGGACCGAATGGATAAATTACCTCACCAATGGAACCGCCATAGCCAATAAGGCGAATTCCCTGCCGTAACCCGGATGGTTACCTGCTGCAGCAGGAATGCTGCACATGGTATTCGTAGCTTGAGCGCTGTTCATGACTCAGACCGCATGCCATGAAATGGAATGCACCCGGAGGGGGACCCCTCCGGGTGCATTATGGATGCAATCGTATGAATGTAAGGTGCTCGTATATGGCGAAGATTTACCTTTTGATGTGTCTCTCCCTTTTACTCAGCGGTGCCGGCATTCCCGCCTGGGGGTTCGATGGTGTGGATGTTGTGGCGATCAGGAAGATGGCGGAACAAGGCAACGCGGATGCCCAGTCCAAATTGGGGGTTTTGTACGCTTCCGGCGTCGGTATGCCCATGGATAAAGCGGAAGCGGTTACATGGTATCGGAAATCGGCCGATCAGGGAAATCCGGTTGGACAATGGAACCTGGCTTTCATGTATGTAAGAGGAGAAGGGGTTGAAATGAACTTCGCTGAAGCTCGCGAGCTTTTTCGCAAGTCTGCCGAATATGGATTTGTGAACGCTCAATATGACTTGGGCGTGATGATGCTTGAGGGGTTCGGGGGCAAAAAGGACCGGAACGAAGCGGAGAAGTGGCTTGGGATGGCTGCATCCCAAGGCTACCGTGAAGCTGATAAACTGTTGAAAGAACTTGATTCGGGGGCTCGGTCAGGCCGTTAACCGGTGGAACGGGGCTCATAAGGTTTTCATGCGCAAAACAGACACATTTTGGGAGGAACTTTATCAATGCCGCTTGTGAATGTTGTAACAAAACTATCGATTATGCTCGTAATTTCGTCACTGCTCCTGTCTGCCTGCTCCCTTTCTTCATCCAATAAGGCCACGGCGTTGTCGAATGATGAATTTACTGCCGCGGATAGCGCAAGAATAGTTGCCAGAGTGAACGGCAGCATCATCACCGCAGCAGAACTCAAGCGTGCCAGGAAAATCCTGCTGGCCAATAAGCCCGGCCTGCAGATTCCGCCGACGTTGGAAAAAGAATTCGACAAGCAGGTGCTTAACCAGCTTGTCAGTACGGAATTGTTGCTCCAGGCGAGCAAACACGTTGAAATCAAGGACCTCGATCAACAGGCGAAGGCGAAACTGGCCCAAATCAAGCGTGGTTTTCCCGATGCCGATGGCTTTGCAAGGCAGCTCCGCAATATCGGCATGGACGAAGACATGTTTTTCGAGTCCGTCCGCCACGAATTGGCCATTGCTTATTTTATAAACACGCGGATCGCTCCAACCATTACGGTCAGCGAAGAAGAAATAAGAAAATTTTACGAACAGAACCCCGGTAAATTCCACCGGGACGAGCAGATAAGGGTGAGCCATATATTGATAGGCGCCGACAACAAAGCCGGCAGTGAGGCGAAAAAGGCTGCCCGCGACAAAGCCGAAAAACTGCACACCGACCTGGTGAACGGTGCCGATTTCGCCACCTTGGCCAAAGAACATTCCGCCGACTCCAGCAGTAAACAGGGAGGCGACCTGGGATTTTTCGGCAAGGGCAAAATGGTGCCGCAATTCGAACAGGCTGCATTCGCTCTCCAGCCGGGGGCGATAAGCGATGTTGTGGAAACACAGTTCGGCTTCCACATAATCAAGATGGTTGAGCGGAAAAAAGCTGAGGACATATCATTGTCCGAGGCCAGGAACAAGATAGAAGGGTATCTCAAGGCTCAAAAGACCAACACTGCTATTGAGGTTTTCGTCGGAGAATCACGAAACAAGGCCAAAATAGACGTGCTTTTGTAAGTATTTAAGAATGGTAAGCGAATGATTGGCTTGCTGCGGGGTAACGCAACCAGCATTTTTGTTTGATGGTGTCAACGGAAGTACATCAGTCGCTGGTGGGCTGCCCGGTCTTCAAAACCGGTGAGGGGGATGAGAAATCTCCCTGGTGGGTTCGATTCCCATGTACTTCCGCCAATCAATCCCACATCCTGTATCCGTTTTGACTTCCTCATCAGTACAGATTGTTACCTCTTTAAGGCACCCCCCGCGTTTTATTTGTTACTACTCAGCTGCATTTTGGAGCGATTATGGCGAAAAACCTCATCCTCGGCACGGCCGGTCATATAGACCATGGCAAGACCTCGCTCGTCAGAGTGCTGACCGGTGTGGATACCGACCGGCTTCCGGAAGAGAAGGCCCGCGGTATAACGATAGAGCTTGGCTTTGCCAACATGCTGCTGGCTGGAGATATACAGCTGGGCATTGTCGATGTACCGGGGCACGAGCGGTTTGTCAGGGCCATGGTCGCCGGTGTTGGCGGCATGGACATCGTGATGCTGGTCATCGCAGCTGACGAAGGTGTCATGCCGCAGACGCGGGAGCACCTCGAAATCTGTCGGCTGCTTGGTGTGAGGCGGGGGATCGTTGCCCTCACAAAACGTGACATGGTTGATTCCGACTGGCTTGGATTGGTCACCGAGGAGGTACGTGACTTCGTTGCCGGCAGTTTCCTGGAGGAGGCGCCGATAGTGCCGGTATCATCCCGTACCGGCGAAGGGACCGAGCAGCTAAAGTCCGAGCTGCTGAAGATGGCCATGGGGCTTGATCAGAAGAGAAGTGAAGGTCCTTTCCGTCTGCCCGTTGACCGGGGTTTCACGGTGGCCGGGTTTGGCACGGTTGTCACCGGCACCCTCCTGTCCGGCCAGATACGGGTCGGAGATGAAGTTGAACTGTTTCCGACCGGGATACTGACCAAAATCAGAGGGGTCCAGGCTCATGGGAGCAATGCCGATGTCGGCATGGCGGGGCAGCGCCTCGCCCTCAATCTTCAGGGGGTCGATAAAAACCAGGTGAGCCGTGGTTATGTCGTTGCCCCGCGCGGGATATACCGGGCGACTAAAGACGTGGATGTGGAAATTACCTACCTGAAGTCAGCGCCCCGGCCGCTCAAGCACCGCTCCATACTAAGTCTGCATTCGGCGACGTATGAGGTTGCCGCACAGGTCATACTCTTCAACAAGGAAGTCCTCGAACCGGGAGAAAGCGCATTCGTGCATCTGCGCCTTGCGCATCCGGTTCTGTTGTTGAACGGCGATCCGTTTGTGTTACGGACGTCTTCTCCCTCAACGACGGTTGGCGGCGGGATTATCCTGGACCCATCCCCGCCGCGCAGACGGCGGCGGTCGGTCGAGGCGCTCGAGTTGCTGGAGTCCATGTCCCTTGGCGATGAGGCGGAAATGGCCGAGCGCCTTGTTTCCGCGTCGCTCCTTTCGGGGATCTCGTTTTACGAGCTGGCCAGACGCACCGGATTGTCCGCAAAACGCCTGGATATGGCGCTATCCATTCCCCTTTCCTCGGGAAATGTGATCCAGATGGTCCGTGATCCGAAAATCTTTTTAAGCAGAAAAAGCTTTGTCGATCTCTGTGAAAAACTCTTGCAGGAGCTTGATACCTATCTGGCCAATAACCCCCTCAAGGAGGGCATCAGCAGAGAGGAGCTGAAAACCCGGCTGCCGTCCCGAAGTGATCAACGATTTTTCACTCCATGTCTCCTGCACCTTGAGGGTGAACATAACGTCATTGCAGAGCGGGATCTGGTCAAACTGCCGGGTAGAAAAGGGCTCGTAGTCGCCGGTAATGCCGAGATTCAACGAAACCTGATGGAGCTCTTGACCAGGGGTGGTGCCGAACCTCCGACGCTGAAGGAATTGTGCGACACTCTCCAGATGCCGGAGAAGCTTGTGCTCGAACACCTGAACCTTCTTGCCAGGGAAGGGCGCATCGTCAAGATAAAAAGCGATATGTTCTATGCTCTCGAACCTATCCAGGCAATATCGCAGAGTCTGGTTGAGCATCTGCGCGCCAAGGGAGAGATAACCCCGCCGGAATTCAGAGAGCTTACGGGACTCTCGCGCAAGTTCATGATTCCACTGCTCGAGTATTTTGATTCGCTCAAAATAACCCTGAGAGTTGGAGACAAGCGCATGCTGCGGAGAAGGTAGTTCCGCCTGGCGGGAAGGGGCGCGGTCGCATGAGGGACACCATGAACTTCCGGCATCATTACGGGTCGCAACCGGACTGAAGATCGTCGGTCGTTGTACGGAAGTGGTCATGGCCCCTGAAAATTACTCTTGACAAATCTGCCGGAAAAATATAGTTTAATATTAAATTATACGACATGGAGCTGATAGGCGTTATGAAACATGTGAAACCGGCATATCTTGCCCTGAATACCTACACCAAGCTGATGAGGGCTGCCGAATCGGTGACGAACCGGGTCAGTCGGATCATGACGGGGGCCGGTCTCACCATCAGCCAGTTCGGCGTTCTGGAGGCGCTTCATCACAAGGGGCCGCTCTGTCAGCGGGACATCGCCGCCAAGATCCTCAAGAGTACCGGCAACATTACGCTGGTTATCGACAATCTGGAGAAAAGCGGTCTGGTACGGCGTGAGCGGGACAGCGAAGACCGGCGTTTTTTCGCCGTTCATCTCACGGAAAAAGGAGCAGCCTTGATTGCCAGGGTGTTTGCCGATGTCGAGGCAGCCATAGTTGCCAATATGGCTGTTCTGACAGGCGACGAACAGGAAACGCTCGGCGGGCTGTGCAAAAAACTTGGTTTGGAAGGGGGGAGCCTGCCACCGAAGTAAAAAAAATTACCGGAACAGTTCAATATCAAACCAATTCCATGGAAAAATAAAAGGAGAACAGCCATGAAACGTATCATCGTATCGATTGTAACCGTCGCCTCCCTGGCACTGCCGGGATTAGCCCTTGCATCCACCTGGGCAATAGACCCCGATCACTCCAGCACCGGTTTCAAGGTGCGCCACCTGATGGTCTCCAACGTCAAGGGCAACTTCAACAAGTTTTCCGGCACGGTTGACATCAACGATAAGGATATCACCAAGTCAAAGGTCGATGTCGCCATCGATACCAACTCCATTAATACCAATGTCCAGAAACGTGACGAACACCTGCGGAGCGCCGACTTCTTTGACGTGGCCAAATTTCCGACCATGACCTTTGTCTCGACAAAGGTGGTCAAGGCCGGCAAGGACAAGCTGAAGGTTACAGGCGATCTGACCCTGCATGGAGTGACAAAGACGGTGGTACTCGATGTGGAAGGTCCGTCGAAGGAGAGCAAGGACCCCTGGGGCAACATCCGTAAAGGCGCAACCGCCACGACCAAGATCAATCGGAAGGATTTCGGACTCGTCTGGAATGCGGCCCTTGAAACCGGCGGCGTAGCCGTGGGCGAAGAGGTGACCATCACCCTGGAAATCGAGATGATAAGGAAGTAACCCTGATTCGCGAATGATGGTGGCGGGAACGGCGCCGCCACCATCATTCGCCGGGATACCGGCCTGTATGCAAGGAAGGTTACCGATACCCCGCTGCCAGCAGCGGGGTATTTTACTGTTTTTTGCCCCCGGATGATCCCGCCAGCGCAAGCCATGCCTGGGCTGCATGGGATAAATAGCCGCCACGTCGCCAGATCAGGGCCATATGCCAATAGATCGTCGGGGGGCCGACCGCAACACGCCGCGTCAATGGGTGCGGCCGCTGTTCGGCTATCATGCGCGGAAGAAAGGCAATGCCAAGCTTCGCCGCGACAAGCTCGATGATGAAGTCAATCTGGCTCGATTGAGCTATGACCTTGGGAGTGAACCCGTTTTCCCGGCATGCCTCCAGGATGATCGGGTTGAGCGCAAAGCCCGACCCGTAAAGGATGCATGGATCATTCTCCAGCGCTTTGAAGGTGATTTTGGCGCGTCCCGCCAGAGGATGGTCGGCGGCCAGGAGCACGTCGATCGGTTCGCGGCGCAGTTCCTGCCATGCAAACTCCTCACTGGCCGGCAACAACGATGCGGCCAGGTCCAATTCCCCCGCCAGCAGGAGCTCCTCAAGGCGCTTGCTGCCGTGCTCCACCAACTGCAGGTCCACGTCTGGATAGAGCGTCCGGTAATCGGCGAACCAACGGGCAAACAGCGTGTTGCTGCCGATCAGGGGAAATCCGAGGCGCAGCGTGCCGCCCTTGAGGCCCTGCAATCCCTTCAGCTCCGACGTTAAGTCGTCACCCTCCGCCAGGATCGTCACGGCCCGGCGGTAGACGATTTCGCCGGCCGCCGTCAGGCTGCTGCGATGGCCAATCCGTTCGAGGAGTTGCAACCCCAGTTCCTCTTCGAGCTGTTTGACCGCCTTGCTGACCGTGGACTGGGTGGCAAACACCGTCTTGGCAGCTCGCGAAAAGCCTCCTTGACGGACTACCTCGACAAACATCCGCATCGTTCTGATTTCCATATTTATTCCTATTTGGAATCGAATAAAGTCGTTATATTCGCTTTACGAATATAACGATTCGACGTATTATTCAAGAGAATTAACGGGAAAGGATAGGTTACTTGTCATGCACCACCATACCATTGCCTGGCGAAGGCACTGCCGATCAAGCAGCCTGACTCAGGTGATCCTCATCCTTGCGTTCTGGCTTGCAGGCGAGCTCATTGTGCGTCGAACCGGTTTGCCGATACCCGGGGCAATTGCCGGACTGTTCATCGTGCTTGCCTTGCTCATGAGCAAGCGGCTCAGTCTCAGGTCGGTGCGGCGGGGAGCGCAGTTGTTTCTGGCGGAGATGCTTCTTTTCTTCGTGCCCGCGGTGTTGGCCCTTCTGGATCACCCGGAATTTCTGGGCCTCCTGGGGTTGAAGATCTTCACGGTGATCCTGTTGAGCACTATTATCGTCATGATTGTCACGGGGGGTGTTATTGATCTTTGCTATCGCTGGAGCATCGCCCGGAAAGGTCATGTCCATGCTGGTGCGTGATCCGGTGCTCCAGGCCCTGTTCTGGTCCGTGCTGACCATTTTTCTCTACGCCTTCGGCAAAGCGTCGTATCGCCGTTGGCCCTGCTGGCTGGCGTCGCCGCTCATGATCGCACCGCTGCTGCTGATGCTGGCGGCCCTCGCGTTTCACGTCACGTACGGGGAGTACATTCGGGGTACGCATTGGCTGGTCGTCCTGCTTGCGCCGGCGACGGTGGCGTTTGCCGTTCCGATCTATGAACAGAGGTTGCTGATACGCCGGCATTGGCCGCTGCTGGTTGTGGGGGTGGTGATCGGCAGTGCCACGGCGATGGCGTCATCCTGGATGCTGGCAAGTTTGTTCGGTTTGAATGACAACCTGCGCCTGAGTTTGCTCCCCCGATCCCTCAGCACACCCTTTGCCATGACCGTTTCGGGGGATATCGGCGGGGTGCCGGCCCTTACCGCGGTGTTTGTAGTGATAACCGGAGTGGTGGGCGCAGCGGTCGGCGAAGGCCTGCTTGCCTGCCTGCCGCTGCGATCCGTCCTCGCGCGGGGAGCTCTCTTCGGCATGGGCGCCCACGGGGCGGGTACCGCAAAGGCACACCAGATCGGCCATGAAGTCGGTGCCATTGCAGGACTTGTCATGGTGCTTGTCGGCCTGCTCAACGTCCTGGCGGCTCCCATGCTCGCCCATTTCCTGCGCTGATGACGTCACGACGTCGGTCTCGGCGCCGGCATCCCATGCCTTATTTTATTCCTGCCAACTCATGGAGCAGGGCCTTGTGGAACATTGCCGGGTCCTCAATCTGTGGCGCATGCCCAAAACCGGGAAATTCAATCAGGCGGCCCTGTGGAATGGTCTTGATGACCTCCCTGCCCAGCAGCTTGTAGCGACCGATTTTCGCCCTGACCTCCGCCGGGGCGATGTCACTGCCGATGGCGGTGGTGTCGGCATCACCGAGCATCAGGGTGGTAGGCACTTTCAGCAGTGGAAACTCATACACCACCGGCTGTGTGAAGATCATGTCGTAGATGAGCGCTGAATTCCAGGCGACCAATTCGTGGCCCGGCCCCTGATTGAGGCCCGCCAGCATGTTTACCCAGCGGTCGTATTCCGCTTTCCAGCGCCCGCCGTAATAGACCGACTTTTCGTACTGGCGGACCCCGTCAGCCGAAAGTTTCAGTTCCCGCTCATACCACTGGTCCACTGTCCGGCTCGGCACGCCCAGTGCTTTCCAGTCTTCCAGCCCTATGGGGTTAACCATGACCAGTTTCTCGACAACTCCGGGATACATCAGGGCAAAGCGGGTCGCCAGCATCCCCCCCGTGGAATGTCCGATCAGGATGCAACGGGTGACACCCGCGTGCTGTAACAATGCCCTGGTGTTGGAAGCAAGCTGCTGGAAGCTGTATTGGTAATGCGCCGGTTTGCTGGAGGAACAGAAGCCGATCTGGTCAGGAACGACCACCCGGTAGCCCGCGCCGGCCAGGACAGAAATCGTGCTCTCCCACGTTGCGCCGCAAAAATTCTTTCCATGCATCAACACAACCGTGTGTCCGTTGGGTCGCTCTTTGGGCGGGACATCCATGTAACCCATCTGGAGGTCTTGCCCCTGTGACGCGAACCGGAAATGCTCCACCGCATAGGGGTACGGAAAGCCCTCAAGTTCGGGTCCGTATCCGACGGTGCTTCCCCCCGCCCAGGCGGTGCAGGCCGTGGCGAGCAACAGGACCGCCACGTAACAGTACGTCAAGCGTTGCATCGATAACTCCTTTTGCTATTCAGGGTGGCCAATAAAAAGGGCTGTTGCGGCGCCAGGCCTTTCTACCGGGTGGTTGCGGAAACCGCTCCAGCCACCGCGTGCATGCCGCAGGTGGCGGCGTAGTCTCTATCATAATATGTTCGCTGACCAGTGTACAGCTGGGAACGTCACAGCCCGATCCCGCTTGGCGCATGACCGGTCGCCCCGGCCCAAGGCGGCGGTCCTCTTGACGCTGTGGCAAATTTCGAGACATGGCACGGCCAGCCGCAGCGGAGCGGCTTTAACATCTTGTACTGATTTTGATTTAGTGATATGAATTTTACCGGAAATTTACGCTGCCAGCATCATTCATTCACCGCTTACATCGACTCACGATGCTTTTATCTTAAAGACCAATCAATTCAACCTGGATGATAAGGAGATGATCATATGGGTTTGTCTCTCGAACTCCGCTACGATATATGTCTCCAGCCGATAGACTTGCAGATGTTTAACCCGGTGGCCCTGGAGTTGCTGCAACTGTTGGCCGATCCCGACACGGATATCGACGTAATCATCAAGACAATCATCAAGGACCAGGCATTGGCGATACAGATCCTCAACCTGGCCAATTCTTCAGCCTACTCGGGTTTCGCCAAATCGGAGACCATTAAAGATGCCGTGAAGCGGCTGGGAGCAAGCGAGATAACAAATCTCGCCATGGCGGCATCCCAGGCGGCGCTTCATGCTTCCAGCAACCCCATGGTAAACGAGGCAATGAAGGATTTATGGCTCCACTCCTATGCCTGCGCGATCGGCTGCCGTTCCCTCGCCTTTGGAATCGGCCAGGAGAACCTTGCGGATCATGCCTACCTGGCGGGTCTTCTTCACGATATCGGCAAGCTCTATCTCTTAAAGAGCATGGAGAGGATCAGCGTGCAGAATCCGGGTAGCCTCGAGTTCAACCGGGAGACGCTGCTTGAGGTCTTCTCCGATATGCATGTGGAACAGGGATGCCGCATTATGAGCTATTGGGGGATTCCCCCCGTGTATCATTCAATCGTAGCCAATCATCACACGGAGCATTTTGATCCTGACAACATACTGCTGGCGATCGTCCGCCTGGTCAACTACAACAGTGTCGCATACAACCTGAATCCCTATCCCCAGTTCATCCAACCGGAGGACGTTGCGGCGGAAATGGCTGCCCTGAATGTTGGCGAGGAACTCCTGGAGCGACTGGAAGCGGATATGAATACCTCCCATGACTAACCGCACAGGCCGCTAGGCACGGCGGGGCAGTAACCTTTCACACATAACTCCAGGGGCGATATGGACATAACGGACCTTTACAGAACGTGCATCCAGAAAAACTTCAATGACGATCAGTCTGAAATCTTTGCGATACTCAAGGCAAATCCCAAGAAGTCGCTTAAACTGATCAGCTACTACAAGGGGCTGCCACTGGCCTATACAGCCACCATGGCGTCTCTGGACAGGGGTATTGCCGACCTTGACGTCCGGGCCGAGCAGGCGTATGTCATCGAAAAGAGCCGTTCCGTCTTTATCCGGAGTCCCCTGTTCAAGCATGATGTGTTTGCCCACGCCCAGTATGCCAGTGCCAGGAAAAAGGCGGTGACGGTGGGTAAATTCTGCTACGTTGAAATAATGGCCGAGCGGAGGAACTTCATCAGGGTCGCCCCGGAAGCGCCTGCGGGTTCAGTCATAGAATCGCCGCTCGGATCCATTGAAGGAGATCTGTATGATATCTCGCTTTCCGGGCTCAATATCGCGGTCGATCACTCGTGCCGGTTGGAAATCGGCGCTGAGATGCCTGTCCGGTTCGTGCTCGGAAATCAGGACGGGAGCTCGGACCTCAGGGCCAATGTGCAGGCCAGGCTGATTGGCGTCTCAGGGGACAGGCTTCCCCGCAACTACCGGTTCTCCATGGACCCGGACAAGCTGTTCGAACGCCAGTTGTCGAAATACATCATTGACCGCCAGATCGAAATCATTCGCGAAATAAAGGAAGCAGCCACCTGACAGCGAACGGATGACCAGGGGGGCGCTTTTTTGCAATTACCCGGTTTCAGGCAGGTCCGTACGTCGTGGGCTGAGTTTGCCGGGGAGCCGCTCTGCCGGCCATGAATCTCCCCGCCAGCGCCCCGGCTAAAAGCCGCGCATCAGAGAAACGACAATGAGGAAAATTGATTTATGAAGATTGGTGTCATTGGAGCCGGGGCTGTGGGCCTCTATTACGGGAGCCTCCTGCAGCGTGCCGGCCACGATGTGCGTTTTTTGCTGCGGCGGGATTATGACGCCATCGCCGGGTCCGGTCTGACCGTTACGTCCCCGGCCGGCGGTTTTCATCTTGAACAAGTTCAGGGCTTCCGCAATCCCCGCGACATGGGAACCGTAGATCTCGTCCTGGTGGCGCTCAAGGCTTTTGCCAACCGGTATCTTGTGGAGATGGTGCGTCCGCTTTTGGGAGAGCGCACGGCGCTGCTTACCATCCAGAACGGGCTGGGCAACGAAGAACTGCTGGCAGACGCCTTCGGCGGCGACCGCGTTCTGGGCGGGGTGGCCATGATCGGTGTTACCCGCGGCGAACCGGGGGTGGTGAACCACATGGCGCTCGGCTCCATCCGGCTGGGGGAATTCAACGGCGGACGTTCCGGGCGGAGCGAGCAACTGGCGGCCATGTTCACCGATGCCGGGGTTACGTGCGAGGCGGTAGCCGATCTCCGGAAGATCCGCTGGGAAAAGCTGGTGTGGAATATCCCCTTCAACGGCCTGTGCGCCTTGACCAGCCAGACCCCCGGCAAGCTGCTGGCCAACCCCGCCACCCACCGTCTGGTCGCGGAGATCATGGATGAGGTTATCGCCGGGGGCAACGCCCAGGGGCTGTCCGAACCGATCTCCCGCGAGTACGGCGACGAGATGCTGACCAGCACGGTTCGCCATACCAGCGACTATCGTCCCAGCATGATGGTCGATCGGCTTGAGGGACGCCCCCTGGAGCTGGAGGCAATCTACCGGATTCCCCTGGATTATGCAGCCCGGCAGGGGGTGCCGATGGTCCGGGTCGGGATGCTGCATGCCTTGCTGGACCAGGGAGAGCCGGTTCAGAGCTGATGCTTCGATCTTTTTCTTGACAGTGGTAATCGTTAAGGATAGGAGTCTATAGTAAATTTGGCGGTCTGTACGAAAACCGGCCGGACAACCGGGTCGGGGGTGGCCACCCCCGGCTTTTTTTTATCCAATGACGTGACAAAGAGGTGGACCACATGATCAGGAAAGCGGTCAGATGAAACAACGTATAAGATCCCTGTTCCCAACGGAAGAGCAGATTCCGGCACCATACCGTATCGAAACGCCGATCCGGCAGGACTACTACCTGATTCAAGGCGAACTGCGCGGTTGGGACGGCCCTTTGCAGGAGGTTCTTTCTCCGGTCCGGGTTGCTGCAGACGGGGAGCTTGTCCCGAAGCGGGTAGGGGAGGCTCCCCTGCTCGGTACGGAGGCGGCACGGGAAATCCTTCAGGTGGCGGTGCAGGCCTATGACAACGGCCGGGGGCCCTGGCCGACCATGCCGGTGGGGGAGCGTATCCAGCGCGTGCAGCGTTTTACGGGCGCCATGCTGGAGAAGCGGGAGGAGATCGTCAAGCTCCTCATGTGGGAGATCGGAAAGTCGCTGCAAGAGGCAGAACGCGAATTTGAGCGGGCCGTCGCCTATATTCACGACACCATTGAGGCGTTGAAGGAACTGGACAGGGCCTCGTCCCGTTTTGTCATTCAGCAGGGGATCATCGGCCAGATCCGTCGCGCGCCCCTTGGGGTCGTGCTCTGCATGGGCCCCTACAACTTCCCGCTCTACGAGACCTTTACGACGCTGATTCCGTCATTGATCATGGGGAATACCATCCTGCTCAAACCCCCCCGTTTCGGTATCCTGCTCTTTCAGCCGCTCTTGGAAGCCTTTCGCGATTCGTTTCCGCCGGGGGTCGTCAACACGGTCTACGGTGACGGCGAGGTGGTGGTGCCGCCCTTGCTGGCCTCGGGAAAGGTGGATGTCCTCGGTTTCATAGGCACCCACCGGGTTGCCGACGCGCTCCGCGCGATCCATCCCCGCCCCCATCGGCTACGCTGCGTGCTCGGGCTGGACGCCAAGAACCCGGCCATCATCCTGCCGGATGCCGACCTGGGCCTTGCGGTGGCCGAGTGCCTGCGGGGGAGTCTCACCTACAACGGCCAGCGCTGTACTGCGCTGAAGATCATGTTTGTCCACCGTTCCATCGCCGCTGCCTTTGTGGAGCGCATGTCCGCGGGGATTGACGCCCTGAAATGCGGTATGCCGTGGGATGACGGGGTAACGGTCACGCCGCTTCCCGAACCGGAGAAACCGGGCTACCTGGATGGGCTGGTGGAGGACGCCCGGAAGCACGGCGCACACGTCGTAAATCGGGATGGAGGCGTCAACGACGCTTCATTTTTCTATCCGGCACTCCTCTACCCGGTTGGCCCGGCCATGCGGGTCTATGACGAGGAACAGTTCGGCCCGGTCATCCCGGTGGTTCCCTACGACGATATCCGGGAGCCGATCGATTACGTGGTCGCCTCGAATTACGGCCAGCAGGCCAGCATCTTCGGGCGGGACAGCAATCTGCTTGCCCAATTGGTGGATGCCCTGGTCAACCAGGTCTGCCGCATCAATATCAACAGCCAATGCCAGCGGAGCCCCGATTGTTTCCCGTTCAACGGCCGGAAGAACTCCGCAGAGGGGACCCAGTCCGTGGCCGACGCCCTGCGCATTTTCTCCATCAGGATCGTGGTCGCAGCCCGGGAGTCCGAGGCCAACCGGGAGATCATCACCGACATCGTCAAGGGACGGAAGTCCCATTTTCTCTCCACGGATTTCATGCTGTAAGGGGGCAGACCGGCCCGGCAAAGGGTATCTGTGGCGGCGGGGGAAGGAGCGGGAGCGGACGACCGCCCCCCGTCAGGAGAGCAGCCGCGTCAACGCACCCGGGTGAAGGTGAAGCCCCAGGAGTCCGGCCAGTCCCATGACAAGCCCAAACCCGGCGAAGCATAGTGAAAGGAAGAGCAACTTGCGTTTCCCGGTCAGAGCGGTGATTGCCAGCATGGCCAGCGAGATGGAGAGTGCCGCGTCGGACAGGTCGAACTGGTCGTCCTTGAAGTTCAGGTCATCGTACTGTTTCTCAAAGCCTTTCGACTTTTGCATCAGGGCGTCTTCTTCGGTCTGGTAGCGGGTGATCGTCTCCTGATACTGTTTCTGCTGTGTCATCAGCTCCACATTCCCTTTTCCCGAGGCCATTGCCTGGAGCGCCACGGTCTGGTTCAACCCCAATTCCGCGATATGATGCTTGACCTTTTTCGATTGATACTCGTTCCAGGTATCCACGGCATCGGATTTGGCCTGGAGCATGGCCTGGACGATGTTGTCGTCCTTGACCTTGGTAATGCCCATGAAGACTGAGATCAGGGCCACGCTCACCGCCACCAGATTGTTGAGACGGTTTTTCTCTTCTGCCGCGTCCAGGTTTTGCCGCAGGTCGTTCAATTCCGCCATGGTTTATTCCTCAGGGTAACGTAACGGATGTGGATCTTCGGGGCGCAGTGGCGCATGCCTCCCCGTGATCCTCCGAAAATGGTTCTGTTTCAGCGGGGGAGCAGCCCGGCCATCATTTCCAGTACTGCATCCGCCCGGTTGAGGGTGTACAGATGCACACCCGGTACGCCACCGGCCAGCAACTCCTCTGTCTGTCTGCGGGCATGGGCCACCCCCACTCTCTGCACCTCTGTAGTGCCTCCGCGCCGATCGGCTTCCTCCAGTTTCGTCATCAGTTCCTGCGGCATGACGGTGCCGCACAACGACACGATACGTTTGATAACCTTCAGGCTGACAATCGGCAGGATGCCGGGAATAATCGGCTGGGTAATGCCGCAATCGCGGGCCTTGCGGATAAAGTCGAAGTAGAAGCGGTTGTCGAAGAAGAGCTGGGTAATGGCAAAGTCGGCACCCTGGTCCAGTTTTAGTTTGAGATTGGCCAGGTCTTGCGCGGGGTTCGCGGCCTCGGGGTGGACTTCCGGGTATGCGGCCACCCCCAGGCCTATATGGGGATGGGATTGGCGGATGAGAGCCACCAGGTCGGAGGCGTGCAACAGGGGCCGGTGGGGCGATGATTCGGGCCGGGCATCCTGGGGCAGGTCGCCGCGCAGGGCGAGGACATTGTCAACCCCTGCCTGCGTCAAACCGTCCAGGAATGCGCATACATCGCTGCCATGGGCGCCGATGCAGGTCAGATGGGCCATGGTTTCCAGACCGTGTTCCTGTTTGAGCCGGCTGACGATCTCCAGGCTGTCCCCGTGGGTACTCCCTCCCGCACCGTAGGTTACCGAGCAAAAGAGCGGCTTCAACTCTTGCAGGCGTTCGGCGGTATGGAAGAAGGCAGGCCATTCAGAGCGTTCTTTCGGGGGGAAAAATTCCAGTGACAGGAAGGGTTTTCCGGGTGTCATGGTATCGATGATCTTCATGTGGTCGCCATTCGCTCCTCTACGTCTGACTATTTTTGAACAACCTGTTTTTTTCAACAACCTGCTAAAAATGTAGCACCGATTATCACGATGCATCCCAGCGGCGCAGTTGCTGCGCCGGGGTGAAGTAGCGCCGGTAGCCCTGCATCAGGAGCAGGAAGGCGGTAACCGCCACCCCGCCGGACACGGCGCACATGATGGCGATCTGGTAGCGGACCGCGACCGCCGGTTCCGTGCCGGACAGGATCTGGCCGGTCATCATGCCGGGCAGGGAGACGATCCCCATGGCCGCCATGGTGTTGAGGGTCGGAAGCAGTGCGGCGGAGAAGGCGTTCTGCAATGCAACCTCAATTGCCTGGCGGGGAGTGGCCCCCAGACAGAGCGCCGTCTCGATCTCCTCGCGCCGTTCCCCGATCTCGGCGTCCAGCCGTTCAGCCGCCAGGCTGGCCCCCTGCATGGAGTTGCCGAGGATCATGCCGAACAGGGGGATCAGGTAGCGGGGTTCATACCAGGGCGAGTATCCCACCACCAGGGCGCAGAAGAAGAAGGTCACTCCCCCGCAGCCTGCCAGGATGGAGCTGCCCATCACCCGGTAGAATCCGGGCATCTTCCGCTTGGTCTGGGAGCCCGCCACCTGAAGTGCAAATCCGGCCATAACGACCAGGATGGCCGTCACCAGGAACGGTGTCCTGATGGAGAATACCAGATGGAGGAGGTAGCCGATAGCCAGAAGTTGCACAACCATCCGTAGCGCCGCCCAGCCGATTTTCCGTGTCTGCCCCAACTGCTGGAAACGGGACAGGGCCATGGTGAGCAGGATCAGGGTGAAGGCCAGCAGGAGGTTGGAAAGCTCCAGATTCACGAGGCTGTGGTTATCCATGGCTCTCCTTTTTCTCCGGTTCTGCCAGGAAACGTCTGAATTCGGGACTTACAGGGTCTGACAGAACCTCCGCCGCCCGCCCCGCCTCCCTGATCCGTCCTGCTTCCAGGTAGACCAGGTCGTCGGCGACCTTGCCGGCCAGCCGCAGGTCGTGGGTTACCAGGATGACCGCCATTTCCTGTTGCCGGCAGATATCCTGAAGGGCGGCGGCCAACTGGTCGCCGGTCGGCCGGTCCAGGGCGCTGGTCGGTTCATCCAGCAGCAGAACCCGGGGCGAGGTGATCACGGCCCGCGCCAGGCTGGCGCGCTGTTGCTGCCCAATGGACAGGCTCCGGGCATCCCGCTCCAGCAGGTCGGCGGTCAGGCGGGCCAGTTCCAGGGTGCGTCCGACCTCGGGGCTGCCAGCGTCCGGCAGGGGTTCTTTGCGGTAGGCCAGAGGACGTTGCAGGTTTTGGAGCAAGGTACCGGGAAACATAAACGGCTTTTGCAGCACCATGGCGACCTTTCGCCGCAGCAGCAGCGGGTCCAGAACGGCAATATCCGCGCCATCCAGCAGGATGTGTCCCGAGGTCGGGTCGTCGAGGCGGTTGATCAGCCGGATCAACGAGCTTTTGCCGCCTCCGGAAGGCCCCACGATGGCGGTGATTCTCCCCTCGGCGGCCGAGAACGACACGTCGCTCAGGATGACGGCCTGTCGTCCCTGCCGGTCGGAACGCGTGAGGCCTATCCTTTCCACCTGGACCATCGGCTGATCGCCGGACGGTATTTTCCTTGCCATCATGGGTGCTGAGCCTTTCTCAGGTCAAGGGACCCATAGAACTTATAGGACCTATACGTCCCATAAGAATCTGCCCAAGGGGATGCGGCCCAGTTCGTCGAAGCTCACCCCTTCGCTTTCAAGGCGAAGCCGCTGCACCACGTCCGCCGGGCTGCCGCCGGAGCGCTCACTGATCTCTCCCCTGGCGTTCACCACGCGGTGCCATGGAACGGGAACCCGGTCATGGAGGGAACTCAGGGCGTACCCCACGAGCCGGGCCTGGCCGGGCATGCCCGCCAGGCGTGCGACCTGCCCGTAGGTCGCCACCCGCCCCCCGGGGATGCTCGATACGACAGCGTAGATCTTCTGGTATGCGGTTGCAACGGTCGGCATGCCTGGATACTCCGACACCATTTCTTTCCGGTTGTCACAACTGGTCTGGCGCCGGCGGATATTCAACTATAAAACCGGTACGCCCGGCAACTTCAAACTGAAACATCTTTTCTCATATCTTCGCGCAAAACACAAATATCTGACGCCGCCCGTCGTCGTTTACATGAACCCCCGAATCCCAAACCTCCCTTTGACCACGCCTTGTTACCGTGATATTCTCCCCCTCGTTTCACCGGCGTCCCTTGTGCCGCCTGCCGTGGGACAAGCAAATACCGTCCGAACAGGCCGGAGCATGGTCGCTTTTTGTTTTGTTTTTTTGTGCGTTTATAGCTATATTTAAAAACTGAATAGAAAATACCAGTCTACGACTCACATTGACATAATAGCTTTACGGAAGGGGAGGTGTCTTTTGAAAAGAGTACGTACATGTGCGGCCGTATCCTTCTTGGTACTGGCATGCTCCGGGGCGGCGTTCGGAGCCGTCTCGGCGGGGCAGATTTCGGTTTCCCCGGCAATCGGCGGATACACCTATGATGGCGGCGTGCATCTCAAGACAGCACCCCTCTATTCCCTGAAGGGGGGCTACAGCCTGACGGACAACGTAGGCCTTGAAGCAGGAGTGGCTTACTCGGTCACCTCATCCAAGCTGGCCACGGACAAGAATGTCGCCATCTTCAAATACGGGGTCGAAGGATTATACCACTTCATGCCGGACCAGAAGCTGGTGCCGTTTGTGGCTGCCGGTCTCGGGGGCTACAACCTGTCCGGTCCTTCGGCCCTTGTGTCGCGTAAAGAGATGGGTTTCGTAGACTACGGGGTCGGCGTGAAATATTTCCTGTACGACAGACTGGCCCTGCGGGCGGATGTGCGTCACATCGTGGCCAACGCCAGCGCGGTCGAGTACACCCTGGGCGTGACCATCCCCTTTGGCGGCGCCACGGGCCCAGCCAAGCCGGAGCTCACGTTTGCCGCCGTCAAGGCTGCTCTTGCAAAAAAACGGCACGAGCAGGCTGAAGCACCTCAGACTCCCAACCGGGAACCAATCATCGTGGATATCCCGGTTCAGAAAGAGATCGCACCTCCCCGCCCCGTGCCGCCTTCCACCGTTGCACCGGAGGAGAACAGGACAAGAGAGCTATCATCGTCGGAGCAGCTTGCACAATTGAAAGAGCTGTTTGCAAAAGAGGAACTGGAGCGTATTACGACCTTCAGAACAGAATGGGAGAAGGGAAAAGAGGCCCGTTTGTCTGCCGAAAAGGCAGCCAGGGCTCGGGAAGCGCTCGATCAGACCACAATCCGTGACCGGCAGAGCATGAAAGGGAGAGAAAACGCCTCGGAAGAGATCGCCGGACAACGGGCAAAACCATCCATAACCAGCCCAAAAAAGAAGTCTCTGTTGAAAAAAAGGCACAAAGCCATAGCCAAAAAGAGACTGCGCAGGCCGGCAGCACCGTGGTGATTATCCCGATGGCCCGGAGGACGGCTGCCAAGCCCCCTCATGGGTGTATCAACAATAAAACAGGTCGGCATTAGTTATCCGTTTTTTGCAGGGCTGAAGCATCCCACCCGCCACCCAGAGCCTTGATCAGGAGCACGCAGGCCGTCATGCGGCTACCGCGAATGGTGATGGCGGTCCGCTCATTGGCAAGCTCGGCCGTCTGGGCTGTCAAAACGCTCAGATAGCTGGCAATACCCGCCTTGTACTGGTTGTTGGCGACGGTCACCGATTGCCGGGCCGCCTGCACGGCCTCTTCCTGAACCCTGGCCTCCTCCTCCAGGATGCGCAACGCCGCCAGATTATCCTCCACCTCCTGAAAGCCGGTCAACACGACCTGGCGATAGGCCGCCACCTCGGCGTCAAAGGCCGCCCGTGCCTGCTCGGTTTGGGCGTTGCGCAACCCACCGTCGAACAAGGTTTCCGAAACCGCGGGCCCTACCGACCAGAAGCGGCTCGGCCAGCTCAGCCAGCGGGAAAAACTCGTTGTCTCCAGCCCACCCGAGGCGCTCAACGTGATGGATGGATACCAGGCGGCCTCAGCCACGCCGATCTGGGCATTGGCCGCAGCCATCCGCCGTTCCGATGCAGCTACATCGGGCCGGCGTTCGAGCAACATCGACGGCACTCCCACGGGGATTGGGGGGGGCGACGCCACGAGCGGGGCAGGCGGCAGGCTGAAATCCGAAGCGGGTTTTCCGATCAGGAGGGCAATGGCATGCTCATACTGGGCGCGTTGCACGCCGATGTCGATGGCCTGCGCCAGGGTGCTCTTAAGCTGGGTTTCAGCCTGGAGGACGTCGGACTTGGCCGCCACACCGCTGGCATAGCGGTTCTTGGTCAGCTCCAGGGATTTCTGGTAGTAGGAGACGGTGGCGTCCAGGAATTCCTTCTGGGCATCCTGGGTGCGCAGTTGAAAATAGGCCTGCGCAAGTTGGGCCTGGCTGCTCAGACGGAGCGCCGCCAAATCGGCCTCGCTGGCCTGGGCGCTGGCCCTGCTCGCCTCCACGCTACGGCGTACGCGGCCCCAGATATCGGCCTCCCATGAGATATCAGCGGGGAGGGTGTAGGTGGTAGAGTCGGATTTTGAAGAACCGCCGAGAGTTGCCGAGGTATGGGCCCGCGAGACCGAAGCCCCGGCCGTGACCGTTGGATAATAGCCGGCCTTGGCGCTCTGGATCAGGGCGCGTGCCTGGCGGAAGCCGGCTTCGGCCGCGAGCACGTTTTGATTGGAGACGGCAACCTGTTCTTCCAATGCATTCAACTGCGGGTCATTGAACACCTGCCACCAGGCTCCCTTAATGGCCGCATCCCCGGGCTGGGCCGGCTTCCAGCCGTTCACCTCCTTGTAGGATGACGGCATGACCGGCATAGCCACAGGCCGGACGTAATTCGGTCCTACCGTGCAGCCCGCCGCCAGGAGCATGAGCGCCCCGGCCAGGAAGCGGCAACAGCGGTATGGTGATAGTGTATCGAGCATGGTGTATCCTCTCCTCTATTCAGAACGTCAGGGTCGGGCATATGGCGCCCGCCTGTTCCGTCCCCCTTCAATCCCGCGCCGTTTTTTTCCTCTGTCCCCGAATTTTCGCCACCCACAGCCTGAAACGATCCATATAGAGGTATACCACCGGGGTGGTATACAGCGTCAGCATCTGGCTGAAGATCAGTCCGCCAACAATGGATATGCCCAAGGGGCGGCGCAATTCCGATCCCACACCGGTTCCCAGCGCCATGGGAAACGCTCCCAGGAGTGCGGCCATGGTGGTCATCATGATCGGCCGAAAACGCAGCAGACAGGCCTCATAGATGGCCTCTTCGGGTTTTTTCCCCTCATTGCGCTCGGCGGCTATGGCGAAGTCCACCATCATGATACCATTCTTCTTGACGATACCGATCAGCAGGATGACACCGATGATGGCTATCAGGCTTAAATCGGTGCGGAAGAGCATCAGGGCGGCCACGGCCCCCACCCCGGCCGAGGGCAGGGTGGACAGGATGGTGATGGGGTGGATATAGCTTTCGTACAGCACCCCCAGCACGATGTAGACCGCGACCAGCGCCGCCAGGATCAGGAGTGGCTGGTTGTTGAGGGAAGCCTGGAACGCCTGGGCCGTACCCTGGAAGCTGCCACGGATAGTGAGCGGCATCCCCAGTTCCCGGGTGGCTGCCTCTATCGCCTTGACCGCGTCGCCCAGGGCCACGCCGGGAGCCAGATTGAACGACAACGTGATCGACGGAAATTGCCCCTGGTGATTCACCGCCAGCGCCGTGGCCGAAGGCTCATAGTGGGTGAATGCCGAGAGCGGCACCTGACTGCCGTTGGTCGAGGGGACGTAAATATCCCGCAACGTATCGGGTCTCTGCCAGAAAGCGGGATCAACCTCCATGACCACATGGTACTGGTTCAGCAGGGTGTAGGAGATCGAAACCTGGCGCTGGCCAAAGGCATCGTAGAGCGTATTATCGACCACCTGGGGGGTAATCCCCAAACGGGCGGCCGTGGGGCGGTCGATCACCAGGGTCGCCTCCCTCCCCTCGTCCTGCTGATCACTGCTGAGATCGACCAGTTGGGGGATCGTGCGCAACTTCCGGAGCACCCTCTGGGACCAGGTATTAAGTTCGTTCAGGCCGCTCCCCTGGAGGGTATACTGATACAGGGCATTGCTGATCCTGCCGCCGACGCGCAAATCCTGCACCGGAGCCAGGAAAGCGGGCGCCCCCGGCACGCTCATCAGCTTCCTGCGCAACCTTTTAATCACATCGTTGGCGCTGCCGGTCCGTTTTTCAAACGGTTTCAGGGAGACGAACATCCTGCCGGTGTTGGTGGTTGCACCGCCACCGCCACCGCCGCCCGTGAACCCGGTCACATACTCCACATCCGGGTCGGATTTGACAATATCCACGATCTGGGCCAGTTTCTGCTCCATGGCCTGGAACGAGATATCCTGGGCAGCCTGGATTCTCCCCATGATGCGCCCGGTATCCTGTTCGGGGAAAAACCCCTTGGGCACGACTATGAACAGCGCCACATTGACCACCACCGTCGCCACGATGATGAGCAGCATGATGCGGGTATGGGCAAGCGCCCAGGACAGGGTTCTTTCGTAGAAGCCATGAAGCCAGGCGAACATGCCTTCGCTGGTCCGGTAGATGATTCCGTAGTTCCGTTTTCGCTCAGGCTTGAGTATGGTGGCACACATCATGGGGGTCGCGGTCAGGGATACCAGCAGCGAAACCATGATTGCGGCCGAAAGGGTCACGGCAAATTCACGGAACAAACGCCCTACGATGCCCCCCATCAAGAGGATGGGAATGAACACCGCCACCAGGGAGACACTCATGGAGAGGACGGTGAAGGCAATCTCCTTGGAACCGGACAGGGCCGCCTGGAACGGCGATTGTCCCAGCTCCCGGTAGCGGGTGATGTTTTCCAGTACCACGATGGCGTCGTCCACCACAAAACCGGTGGCGATCGTCAATGCCATCAGCGACAGGTTGTCCAGACTGTAATCGAACAGGTACATCACTGCAAAGGTGCCGATGATCGACACCGCCACGGCCACAGCCGGTATGAGCGTAGCGCGGACGTTGCGCAGGAACCAGAAGACCACCAGCACAACCAGCAGGCCGGAAAGCAGTAACGAGTGTTCCACATCCCGCAGGGAGCCTCGTATGGAAGGGGTACGATCAAGGACGACCGACAGCTTGATGGCCCCCGGCAGGGCCGCTTCGAGCTGCGGCAGCAGGGCGCGCACATTGTCCACCGTCTCGATGATATTGGCGCCCGGCTGGCGGGAGATGATCACCATGACCGCCGGCTTGCCGCTGACCAGCCCGGTGGAGCGCAAATCTTCCACCGAATCCTGCACGTCGGCCACATCCGACAGCCTGAGCGCTGCGCCGCTCTTGTAACTCACCACCAGCGGCAAGTACTCTTTGGCCGTACGAAGCTGGTCGTTGGCACGGAGTTCCCAGGTCTTGCCGCCTGAGGAGACCTCACCCTTGGGCCGGTTGACGTTGGTAGCCGCCAGCATGGTTCGCACGTTTTCCAGGCTGAGGCCGTACTTGCTGAGCGCAAGCGGATTCAGTTCCACCCGCACCGCCGGAAGCGAGCTTCCCCCGACAAACACCTGGCCAACCCCTTTCACCTGGGAGAGTTTCTGCTGCAGGATGGACGAAGCGGCGTCGTACATCTGCGGCTTGCTCATGGTGTCCGAGGTAAGGGCCAGGATCAGGATCGGCGCGTCTGACGGATTGACCTTGCGGTAACTGGGGTTACTGGGGAGGTTGGAGGGGAGATCGCCTCGGGAGGCGTTGATGGCCGCCTGTACGTCCCGCGCCGCACCGTCGATGTCGCGGCTCAGGTCGAACTGCATGGTGATGCTGGTGGAACCGCGATTGCTGGTGGAGGTCATCTCGGTCACACCGGCGATGCGCCCGAACTGTCGCTCCAGCGGCGCCGCCACCGACGTGGACATGGTTTCCGGGTCCGCTCCGGGCAGGGATGCCGAAACCGAGATAGTCGGAAAATCCACCTGGGGCAGTGGCGATACCGGCAAGAGGCGGAAGGCGATCACCCCGGCCAGTACAAGCCCCAGGGTAAGCAGCGTGGTGGCAACCGGGCGCTTTATAAAAGGCGCGGAAATGTTCATGGCGCCACAGCGTCGGGGCTTTCGATCTCTCTTTCAGCCCCCCGCCGCTTTCCCCGCCTCTGCGCCAGCCGGTCAAAGGCCAGGTAGATCACCGGCGTGGTATAGAGGGTCAGGATCTGGCTGAAGATCAGGCCGCCCACGATGGAGATGCCCAGCGGCCGCCGCAGTTCCGAGCCGACGCCGTGCCCCATCGCCAGCGGCAATGCCCCGAGAAGGGCCGCCATGGTGGTCATCATGATCGGCCTGAAGCGTAACAGGCATGCCTGAAAAATGGCCTCTTCCGGCGATTTTCCTTCCTTACGCTCCGCATCCAGAGCAAAGTCCACCATCATGATGCCATTCTTCTTGACGATACCGATCAGGAGGATGATGCCGATGATGGCGATGACGCTCAAATCAGTGCGACAGATCATCAGGGACAGCACTGCGCCGACGCCGGCAGATGGGAGGGTGGAGAGAATGGTGACCGGATGGATGTAACTTTCGTACAGCACCCCCAGTACGATGTAGACCGTGATCAGGGCCGCCAGAATCAGCAGCGGTTCGTTGGACAGGGACGATTTGAAGGCCTGGGCCGTCCCCTGGAACGTACCTCTGATGCTGGCCGGCAGCCCGAGCTTCCCGGTGGCCGCCTCCATGGCCGTTACCGCCGTCCCCAGCGACATGCCCGGCGCCAGGTTGAACGACGTGGTGACCGCCGGGAATTGCCCCTGGCGATTGATGACCAGCGGGCCGACCGACTCCGTCGCCCGGACAATGGTACTCAGGGGAATCATGCCGCCACTGGTGCTGCGCAGATAGACCGATTGCAGACCATTGAGGCTATTGCGAAAATCCTGTTTCACGGCAAGTACGACCCGGTACTGGTTCAGTTCGGTAAAGATGGTTGTAACAAGTCTCTGGCCAAAAGCGTCATAGAGAGCGTCGTCGATATTCTGGGGGGTGATGCCGAAACGGGCCGCCGTGTTCCGGTCGATATCCAGCACGATTCGCAACCCCTGGTCCTGCTGGTCGCTGCTGACATCGATAAGTTCGGGACGCGCCTTCATCGCCTCGATCACCTTGGGAGCCAGCGCCTTCAGTTCATCGGTATTGGGGTCTTCCAAGGTGTACTGGAACTGGGTGCGACTGACCCTGGCATCGACGGTCAGGTCCTGAACCGGCTGCATGAAGAGCTTTATACCGGCAACCCCTGCGGTTTCCGTCTGCAAACGGCGTACGACTTCGCTGGCGCCGGCGTCGCGATCGGCGAGCGGTTTCAGGTTTATCATGATGCGGCCGCTGTTGAGGGTGGTGTTGATTCCGTCCACACCGATGAAGGAAGAGAGGCTTTCGACGGCAGGGTCTTTGAGGATCGCCCGGGCAAGTTCCTGTTGGCGCTCGGCCATGGCGGGGAACGAGATGGATTGTGCCGCCTCGGTTACCCCCTGGATGGACCCGGTATCCTGTACCGGGAAAAACCCCTTGGGCACCATCACATAGAGCACGACCGTCAGCACCAGCGTGCCGACCGCTATGACAAGCGTCGCGGTCTGGTGCCTCAGCACGATCTTGAGGGAACGGCCGTAGGCGGCAATGATGCGGTCAAAAAAGAGCTGCGAGGCGTGATAAAACCTTCCCTGCCGCTCTTCAGGCACATGTTTGAGCAGGCGGGCGCACATCATGGGGGTCAGGGTCAGGGAAACCACCGCGGAGATGAGGATGGTGACCCCGAGGGTGACGGCAAACTCGCGGAACAGGCGGCCGACGACATCGCCCATGAAGAGGAGCGGAATCAACACAGCAATCAGAGAGACCGTCAACGACAGGATGGTGAAACCGATCTGCTGTGAACCCTTGAGCGCAGCCTGGAGCGGACTTTCCCCCTCCTCGATGTAGCGGGAGATATTCTCTATCATGACGATGGCGTCATCAACCACGAAACCGGTGGAAATGGTCAGGGCCATCAGCGTCAGGTTGTTCAGACTGAAACCCAGGAGATACATGACCCCGAAGCTGCCCACAAGCGAGAGCGGCACCGCCACGCTGGGGATGATGGTGGCGGAAAAATTGCGCAGAAACAGGAAGATGACCAGCACGACCAGCGCGACCGCGAGGAGCATTTCGTGCTGCACGTCGCGCACCGAGGCCCGGATGGTATTGGTGCGGTCGGTCAGCACCGACACCTTGATCGAGGCGGGCAACGAACTCTGCAGTTGCGGCATGAGTTTCTTGATGCGATCAACGACCTCGATGACGTTGGCGCCCGGCTGACGCTGTATGTTGACGATCACCGACGGCTTTTCGTTCATCCAGGCGGCCTGGTTGACATTCTCCGCATCGTCCGCCACATCGGCCACATCGGAGAGGAGCACCGGCGCGCCGTTTTTGTAGGCTACCACCAGGGGCCGGAAGTCCTTGCTGCTATAGAGTTGATCGTTGGCTCCGATGATATAGGACTGACGAGGCCCGTCAAAGCCACCCTTGGCCTGATTGACGTTTGCGGTGGCTATCGCGGAACGCAGGTCTTCCATGGTCATGCTGTAGGAGGCCAATGCCGTCGGGTTTGCATGGACTCGCACGGCTGGTCGCTGTCCGCCGCTGATACTGACCAGGCCGACACCGGGGAGTTGTGAGATCTTCTGGGCGAAGCGGGTATCGGCCAGATCTTCTATCTTGGGGAGTGGCAGGGAATCGGAGCTGAGCGCCAGGGTCAGGATCGGCGTATCGGCCGGATTGACCTTACTGTAGACAGGCGGGTTCGGAAGGCCGGTCGGAAGAAAGGTGGAAGCAGCGTTAATGGACGCCTGCACCTGCTGTTCGGCAATATCCAGGCTCAACTCCAGGCTGAATTGCATGGTGATGACCGAGCAGCCGTTGGAACTGGTGGAGGTCATCTGGGTCAGGCCCGGCATCTGCCCGAACTGGCGCTCCAACGGCGCCGTGATGGAGGTAGCAACCACATCCGGACTGGCGCCGGGGTAAAAGGTGCGAACCTGAATCGTGGGATAATCCACCTGGGGCAGGGCTGAAACCGGCAATTGTTTGTAGGCTACGGCACCGGCCAGCAGGATGGCGACCATCAGCAGGGTCGTGGCCACGGGACGGAGTATGAAAAGTCGGGAAAGATTCATGGAGTGTCCTAAAAATCATCTTCGGCTGAACGATAACATCAAAACAAAAAGCTGGGCGCCACGGAGGACACAGAAGACACGAAGGAAAGGCCAGAAGGTCCTTCATAACCGTTTTTCTGCATCAGGAATTCAATAACGATGTAACGGCATATAGCCTTTGGACATAAAAACGTGCCGCGATTTCTTTATTCCTCCGTGAACCTCCGTGTCCTCCGTGGTGAATGCCTTCGAGGTCAGGGTTTTGTGCCTTGTTGAATCCCACCGGGCCTCTGCACCGCTCCCCGCTGTTCACCCTGTCCCTTCGGGCTCCCGGAGGCAGCCATGCCCTTGGCGTCGCCCTGACCACGCTGGTGGCCCGGCCCCCTCAGTTCCACCTTGCTGCCGTCCCGCAGGCGTTCGGCGCCGTCCACCACCACCATCTCGCCCACCGCGAGACCGGAGGTGACGGCAACGTCATCCCCCTGGGTAACGCCAATGACAACGGGGCGTATGGCGACGGTCTTGCCGCCCTTCACCTGGTACACGAAGGTCCCCTGTGAACCACGCTGGATGGCGGAGGCAGGCACCACAACGCTATTATGTTTGGTTTCCACGAGCAGCCGGGCATTGACGAATTGGTTGGGAAACAGGGAATTGTCCTTGTTGGGAAACACCGCCTTGAACTTGACCGTGCCGGTGGCCGGGTCGATCTGGTTATCGATCGTCAGAAGCTGCCCCGTGGCGAGCTTCTGCTTCTGTTCCCGGTCAAAGGCATCCACGGCAAGTTTGGCTCCGGACTTGAATTTCCCAAGTACCAGGGGAAGGCTGTCCTCGGGAATCGGGAATACCACCGTAATGGGCTGGAGTTGGGTAATTACCACCAGACCGCTGGTATCGCTGGCATGGATGATGTTGCCGGCATCAACCTGGCGTAAGCCGACCCGGCCGCTGATGGGCGCCGTAATCCGGCTGTAGACCAGTTGCAGTTTCGCGCTGTCGACCTGCCCCTTATCTACCTTGACGGTCCCTTCATACTGGCGCACCAGGGCCTCCTGGGTGTCCAACTGCTGTTTGGGGATGGAATCCTGTTGCCACAAAAGCTTGTAGCGTTGCAGGTCGAGACGGGCGTTCCTCAGCAGTTCCTGGTCGTGGGCCATCTGGCCTTCGGCCTGGGTCAGCAGTACCTGGTACGGCCGCGGGTCGATAAGGGCCAGGAGATCGCCCCGATTGACGGTCTGCCCCTCCCGGAAGCGGACCTCCATAAGCTGTCCGTCAATACGGGACTTGACGGTGACGGTATTCTGGGGGGTTACATTACCCAGACCCGTGACATACACGCCCACATCGGCTGTTCTTGCGGCCTGCGCCGTTACCGGCGTAGCTTGTGAAGCGGCTTTTACCGCTGCCTGTTTAGCGGCCGTGGCCGCTTTCCCACCCTGATGCAGGTATAATCCGGCGGCCACAACCACTGCCAACGGCACGATCAACCACCAGAGCCGGAATCGCGGGGTGGAAGGGGTACCTTTTGATGGTTCGTTGTTTGTCTCTTCCTGATGGGATTGTATCGTCATTGCTGTACCACCTGTGCATGCGGTTTCTTCAGGCGTTCATAATTGCCTGTTGCGTGTAATGTCACAAACTCCTCCTGCCGTATGTGCCTGCTGCCCGGTGAGCCGGGCAACACTGGGGATGAAGCACGTTGCCCGGTCACCATCAACTGCAATATATAGACTATCGCGAGAGAAAGATAAAGGGCCTGATGCCCCCGTTTTTGAAAACATCCTCAGCGCTGCCGTCTGGCGCAAAACAAACAACGGAAGACCTCTGCGCCGAGTTCCTCCGTTTTAGGCCGCTGCCAATAAGTTTCAAATCGAAGCCTATTAAAAACCACAACCGCCGACTTCCGGTTTTGTACAAAAAATGCCCGGCCTTATGCTCCACGGAACATCAGACGAACAGATCCCCCAAAGGGTTACACGCACAGCGGTAAAAATGATGAATGATCAGTATACCATAGTTGAACCACCCGGCCCCGCCGGGAGTTACCGGAACTTTTTATCCATCTTTCCGGACTGTTACACAGTCAGAACCGCTCCCCACACATGTGACGGTTGACATTAATCCTTTCAGGAGTGAAAATATCGCTTCGATGGAGGTTACGTGGATACGGTTCTTGTTGAAATACTGGTTATTACCATCATGATCATACTGAACGGCTTTTTTGCCTGTTCAGAATTTGCCATCATATCTATTCGTAAAAGCCGCGTCTCCCAATTGGTGGATGAAGGGGACAACCGGGCGCGCCTCATCGAAGCGCTCCAGCAGGACCCACACCGTCTCCTGGCACTGGTACAGGTCGGCGTGACCGTTACCGGCGCCACCGCTTCGACCATGGGCGGCATCATCGCCGTCGATTACCTCAGGCCCTGGCTCCAAGGCCTCGACATCGGCGTTCTGGCCCATGCCGCCGAACCGGTGGCGGTCACCGGCATGGTGGTTATCATCTCCTATCTGCTCCTCATCCTGGGCGAACTGGTTCCCAAGGCGATCGGACTGCAATACGCCGACGCCATCGCCCTGCGGGTCGCCCGCCCCATCAGCCAGCTCTCGCGGGTCGGCTCGCTCCTGGTCACCTTCCTGACCGTATCCAGCAAGGCGGCTATGCGGCTTTTGCACATTCCGGCCAACCGGGAGCCTTTCATCTCCCGCGAAGAGGTTCAGCACATCGTGGCCGAGGGGCACGAAAGCGGCGTCTTCAGCGAAACCGAGCACGAGTACATCCGCAATGTCTTCGAGTTCACCCACACCTGCGTCCGGGAGGTGATGGTCCCGCGTACGCGCATGGTGGCGCTCGACCTCGCCACGCCGCCTGAGCAGGTGGTCGCCACGCTGATGGAAAATATGTATTCCCGTTATCCGGTCTACCGCGGCAGCATCGAGGAGATTGCCGGGGTGGTGCACGGCAAGGATATTCTGGGGCGGCTGGTGGCGGGCAAACAACTCGACCTGTCAGCCATCATGCTGCCGCCGGTCTTCGTGCCGGAGGGCAAAAAGGTCAACGAGCTTCTCAAGGAAATGCAGCGCAATCGCAATCAGATGGTACTGGTGGTTGACGAGTATGGCGGCCTGAGCGGGCTGGTTACCACCGAAGACCTGATAGAGGAGTTGGTGGGGGAGATCGAGGACGAGCACGATGTCGGGGAACAGCCCACCATCATGCACCTCGAAGACGGCAGCCTGATGGTGGATGGCCTGCTTTCGGTCTTCGACCTGGCCGATGAGCTTGAGATAAAGTTGGAGGAGGAACTTCCCTTTGAAACCGTGGCCGGCATGATCCTCCAGGAGTTGGGCCGCTTCCCGTTGAAGGACGAGACGGTTGAATGGCACGGCTACCGGTTCCTCTGCGAAGAGGTAACCCAGACCGCTATCCTCAAGGTTCGCGTTACTCCCCCTGCCCCCACCCCCGAACCCGAACCGGCATGATGAAACGATCCTACATCAAACTATCCGGCATCCTCCTGCTAAGCATCGGTACCCTCGTCGTCAGTCTGGCCTTTTTTTTGCCCTACCTGCTGGATATCAACGCCTACCGCGACGAGATCATCACCTCCCTGCAAGAAGCCCTCAATCGCAAGGTCACGTTCTCTCGCGGCGAGTTCAGATGGCACTTCGGTCCCTCCTTTGATTTCGATGGCGTCATAGTAAAGGAGCCGGACAACGGCGCCGACTTCCTCAAGGCCAACAGCATAACGGTGCGCCTGGCCTTGCTGCCCCTGTTGGACAAACGCGTCGTATTGCGTGATCTCTCCCTGGATGGCGCCGACATCCGCCTGGTGCGGGGCGCCGACGGAAAACTGAATATCGACGACCTCCTGGCGCCGGGCACCGGAGGCATGCAGGTCCAGCTCCACAAAGTGCAACTCAGGCACAGCACACTCAGATGGACCGACATGGCCATCCGCAAAGAAGGCCTTTCGGCGGTTGCCGGGAATGTTATCCTGACCCTGGATCACCTGGCCCGGGGCCGCAAAGGGAACGTCAAGCTCGTCTGCGACATGCCGGCCGCATCTGGCAATCCCGCCCGGATTTCCCTGAGCGGCTCGGTCAGACTCCCCGAGAAGGGCACATCCCTGCTGGAGATGGAACTGAACGGCGATGCGGATATCAAGCAGGCCGAGATAGGGCTTTTCTGGCCCTACTTCGGCACATCGATCCCCTTTGCCAACACCGGGGGCCGCCTGGATATCGCCACCAGCTTCAAGGGCAAACCGCTTGAGTTTGCGGCCAAGGGCAAGATCCGCGTCAACAACGCCGCCGTGACGTGGCCGACCATCTTCCACGCCACCGTGGCGCCCCGTTTCCTGCAGGCGAATTATGACCTGAAACTCACCAAAACCTTGCTGGATATCAAGACCATCGACCTGAGCACCGACGGTTTCAGGATCAAGGGGAGCGTCCAACTGCACGACTATGCCGGCAAGGACCCGCGCATCGTCGCCCGGGCGGCCACTCCGGGCACCTTCCGCTACGAGGATGTCAGGGGCTACGTTCCCTACGGCATCATCCCGACCGACACCAGCGACTATATCGAGAACAAGATCAAGGCGGGTGTATTCAAGCTGGACACCGGCGTACTGGATGGGCGCATCAGCCAGATCGCCCACATGGAGCGGGGCGACAACTGCAACACCCTGCTGATCCGGGGGCCGGTTGAAGAGGCGATTCTCAGCTACGGACCCAAGGCGCCGACGTTCAACAACATCAAGGGCACCATTGAGTTGAAGGGGAAGAACTTCAATCTGATCGGCATGACCGGTTCTTTCGGCTCATCGCCTTTCAAGCTGCATGGATCGATCACGGAATACAACACCGACAAGCAGTCCGACTACCCGGTCCGCATGGAGATCACCCCCCGCGCTCCCGAGGTCGCCTGGCTGGCGAAGATCGTCGGAGCGAACAGGCTTGATTTCAGCGGCAACTCCAATCTCGTCCTGAACGGCAGCGGCCACTTTTCATCCTACCGGCTGGACGGCGAATGGGATCTGAAACAGGCAGCCTACACCTTTCCCGGGGCAATCCGCAAGCCGGGGGGCATGGCGAACCACCTGTCCTTCAGCTCGATCCTGCCGCCGGGCGAGGTCAAACTGACCAGCCTGGCCTACACCCTGCCGCCCCTTGCCATCTCCGCGAGTGCGCTGTTGCAGTATGCCAGTGAGCCGCACCTCGGTTTTGATGCGCAGACCAATTCTTTTATAGTGAGCGACGCGCTCCCCATCATGCCCATGTGGCAGCAGTACCGTCCGCGCGGAAGGGTGCTGGCACATATCCGCGGCAACGGCAACCCCCGGGATTTCTCCGCCATGGACTACAGCGGCAGCATCGCCCTGAACGCATTCTCCTTCCTGCCCGACCCCAAACTCAAACCGGTCAGCGGCATCAACAGCACCATCACCTTCCAGGGCAACAGCCTGGAAACCACCGGCATGAACGCCCGTTACGGCGATTCTCTTCTCCACCTGCGCGGCCGGATCAAGAGCATGAGGAACTCCGAGGCCGAGATCACCCTGTCATCGCCCCAGTTCTTCCTGCGCGACCTCAACCTGCCCCCGGCCAAGGCGGCCAATGCCAGCATCCGCCGCCTGAACGCCGTCCTGGCCATCGGGAACGGCAGGTACACCATCAGCCGCTTGTCCGGGCTCTTCAATGCGACCAATTTCAGTATCAGCGGAGACTACACCTCCGGTGCCTCCCCAACGGCCAACCTGGCGCTCAATTCATCCTATCTCGACCTAGAGGACCTGTTGCAGCTTGCCCAACTCTCCGAACAGGAGAAGGGGGAAAAACAGGCCGTATCACCGTTGAACCTGAATCTCAGGCTGAATGCCGAAGCGGGAAAATTCGAAAAGGTTCCCTATTCGAGGCTGGGCGCGACCCTGCACCAGGAAAACGGCATCCTCTATGTCCAGGATCTGGAAGCAGGGCTGTTCAACGGCAAGGTTACTGCGAAGGGCCGCATTGCACCGGGCAATGGCCAGGAACGGCGCTATGACTTGAATTTCGGGCTTGAGAGGGTCAATGCGGAGCGCCTTTTCCAGGCACTGGACGTGAGCAGGGAGGTAACCGGAACCCTGAGTCTCTCCGGCAACCTGACCGCCCGGGGGGCGACCACGACGGACCTCAAGAAGACGGCGCTCGGCAACGTGAAATTGAAACTGGAAAAGGGCACTTTGCGCAAGTTCAACGTACTTTCCAAGATGTTCTCGATCCTCAACGTATCCCAGTTGCTCAAATTCCAGCTCCCCGACATGGTATCGGGCGGCATGCCCTACAACGACATCCATGGCAGCTTTGCCTTCAGCGACGGCAGCGTCGCGACCCAGAACCTTTTCATCAACAGCGACGCCATGAACATCTCGGTCATAGGCCAAGCGGACATGGTCAAGGAGGATCTCAATTTCACCATCGGCGTCCAACCGCTCCAGACCGTTGACAAGATCGTCAACCGTATCCCGGTGGTGGGCTGGCTGCTGACCGGCAAGGGTAAATCGGTTGTGACGGCCTACTTCGAAGCCAAGGGCAAATGGTCCGACCCCCAGGTGAGCGCCATTCCGGTCAAGTCCATGGCCAAGGGAGCCCTGAATATCTTCAAACGGGTTTTTGAGCTGCCGGTGCGGTTGTTCACGGATACGGGAGAGGTAATACTGGGGCAATAGCAGGTTTTTCAACAACCCGTTTAAGGCATATTCATAAAGCTCAGGTTGTTCAAAAATAGCCAGATCGTCGCACCCGCAGAAAAACCCCGCGGAGGCGTAGCAGCGCTACGCCGCACAAGGGGTTTTCGAGGATGGCGGCGAGATGGCTGTTTTTCAACAACCTGGTCAGTAGATGGCGTAGTTGTCGGGATCGGAGAAGAGCTCCCGAAGCAGTTGGTTGTTGAGGTAATGGCCGGTCTTGTTGGCCTCGACCTTGCCGAGGATGCGGTAGCCGCTGGTGTACAGGTCGCCGATCAGGTCGAGGATCTTGTGATTGACCAGTTCCTTCTTGTAGCGCAGCCCATGTGGGTTGACCACGTCGTCCTCGCCGATGATCACCGCATTGTCCAGCGAGCCCCCCTTGGCCAGGCCAGCCTTCCGGATGGCCTCGATCTCCTCCAGCATGGTGAAGGTGCGCGAGTTGATGATGGAAAAGGCGTTTTCCACGTCCGTGACCCGTTTCTTCTGTTTCCCCACCGGCGCCCTGAATTCGATGGACATGGTGATATCCAGGGTGTTGAGGGGTTTTATCTTGACATAGGCATCGTTGTGCCGGACCTCCACCGGGCGCTGCACCTTCAGGTAGACGCCGTTTTCCGGAAACTCGTAGACGCCGGCCTTCCACATCCCCTGGTAGAACTCCCAGGCCGAACCGTCCAGGATCGGCACCTCGGGGCCGTCGATATAGACCAGGCAGTTGGTGACGCCCGAGAAATAGAAGGCGGCCATCAGGTGCTCGATGGTGGAAACCGAGGCGCCGTCCTTGGCGATCAGGGTCGAAAGGCGCGTGTCGGCCACCATGTCGTAACGGGCCGGGATCATCTGCCCGTTGATGATGAAAGCGATGCCGAACTCGCGGCGGGGGAGGAACTCCAGGTTAACCGTGCGGCCGGTATGCAGGCCGATGCCGGAGATTTTGAAGATGCGGTTGATGGTTGTCTGACGTTTGATCATTACGTAACTTTCTAAAAGGTTGTTCAACAGGCACTAAGGTTCAGCCGTTGAGCTTCTTTTTCAGTGCTTCATGTTCCTCTGCCAGGGTGGCGTACTTTTTCTCCAGCTCGCGGATCTGGTCGAACAGGCAGGAGATGGCCGTGGCCTCCGGGTCGGGCAGTTGGCCGTGTTGCAGGTCGGGGCGTGCTTCTTCCTTCTTTTCCTGGGCCATGACCACCCGGCCGGGAATACCGACCACCGTGGCGTTTTCCGGGACTTCCTTGACCACCACCGAATTCGAACCGATCTTCGCCCCCTTGCCCACGGTGAACGGCCCCAGCACCTTGGCGCCCGAACCGATCACAACGTTGTCTCCCAGGGTCGGATGGCGCTTGACCTTGTCCCAGGTTACCCCGCCCAAGGTTACGCCGTGGTACAGGGTGACGTTGTCGCCGATCTCGGCTGTTTCGCCGATCACCACCCCCATGCCGTGGTCGATGAAGAACTTGCGGCCGATCCTGGCGCCGGGATGGATCTCGATGCCGGTCAGGAAACGGCCCGCATGGGAGGTAAGGCGCCCCAGGAAGAAAAACTCGCGGGTCCAGAACCAGTGGGCAATGCGGTAGATCCAGAGGGCGTGCAGGCCGGGATAGCAGAAGATGATCTCCATCACATTGCGGGCGGCCGGGTCGCGCTCGAAGACGGAATTGATATCCTCGCGGAGGTTCTTGAACATGGTGAAGCTCCCGTGCAAACATTGGAAATTAATCATTTAAAGTTAGCATAGCCCCACTGAATCTGTCAATTTTTATCGCCGGTTGCGACGCAAACCTGAATCCGGGACGCCTGAACGGCGGAGCGGGCGGCTGGCCCCCGTCGAACACCGCCCCTGAAGTGTCGAACCGCCCGGGGCGGGGGCGCCGCCAGGATGGCGATAGTGACGACAGTAAGGGGAAAGGCGTGCACGGGCGGGTAAAGCCGCGAAAGCGCCGCGGATTCAGGGTAAACTTAGCTCTCGACAAAGGGCGCGCTTTTCACTAAGATGCGCTCATTGCTTGTTGTATACACCATACTTTCCGGATGTGTCCAATCATCTTACTAAAGCCGCAATTCCCGGCATCGAAAGGAGAACCAGCGCATGTCCACCAAACCGTTCGTCTATCAGGAGCCCTTCCCGCTTGCCCATGATGAAACCGCGTACCGCAAGATCGAGGGAAGCGAAAAGTACGTCGAGTTGGCCGAGTTTGCCGGCAAGCAGGTCATCAGGGTCTGCCCCGAGGCACTCACCATCCTGGCCAACGAGGCCATGAGGGATGTGTCGTTCCTGCTGCGCCCCGCACACAACGAGCAGGTGGCCAAGATCCTCTCCGACCCCGAAGCCTCCCAGAACGACAAGGGTATCGCCATGGCGTTCCTGCGCAACGCCGAGATCTCCGCCCAGTTCGAACTTCCGGTCTGCCAGGACACCGGCACCGCCACGGTCGTCGCCAAGAAGGGCCAGCAGGTCTGGACCGGCGTCAAGGACGAGGAATGGCTGTCCAAAGGGGTCTACAAGACCTATACCGAAGAGAACCTGCGCTACTCCCAGACCGTTGCCCTGGATATGTACAAGGAGGTCAACACCGGTACCAACCTGCCGGCCCAGATCGACATCATGGCCACCGACGGCGACTATTACAAGTTCCTGTTCATGGCCAAGGGAGGCGGCTCGGCCAACAAGACCATGCTGTTCCAGGAAACCAAGGCCCTGCTCACCCCGGGCAAGCTGGAGAAATTCCTGGTGGAAAAGATGAAGTACCTGGGCACCGCCGCCTGCCCCCCCTACCACATTGCTTTCGTCATCGGCGGAACCAGCGCCGATGCCTGCATGAAGGCCGTCAAGCTGGCCACTGCCAAGGAACTGGACGGCCTCCCCACCCAGGGCAATGAGCACGGGCAGGCCTTCCGCGACCTGGAACTGGAGGCAAAACTCCTTGAAGCGGCCCAGAAGCTGGGCATCGGCGCCCAGTTCGGCGGCAAGTACTTCGCCCACGACGTGCGCGTCATCCGCCTGCCGCGCCACGGCGCGTCCTGCCCGGTCGGCATGGCGGTTTCCTGCTCGGCCGACCGCAACATCAAGGCCAAGATCACCAAGCACGGCCTGTTCGTGGAGGAGATGGACCGCAACCCCGGCCGCCTGATCCCCGAGCAGTACCGCGGCAAGCACGGCCACGGCGTCAAGATCGACCTGAACAAGCCCATGACGGAGATCCTGGCCGAGTTGAGCAAGCACCCGGTCTCCACCCCACTCCTCCTCACCGGCACCATTGTGGTGGGCCGCGACATCGCCCACGCCAAGTTCAAGGAGATCATGGATAGCGGCAAGCCGCTGCCCGAATATCTGCTGAAGCACCCCATCTACTACGCCGGCCCGGCCAAGACCCCGACAGGCAAGGCCTCTGGCTCCTTTGGCCCCACCACCGCCGGCCGCATGGACTCCTATGTGGACGAACTGCAAAGCAAGGGCGGCTCGATGGTCATGATCGCCAAGGGGAACCGCAGCCAGCAGGTCACCGACGCCTGCAAGAAATACGGCGGGTTCTACTTGGGCTCCATCGGCGGCCCGGCCGCGGTCCTGGCCGAGGAAAACATCAAGAAGGTGGAATGCATCGATTTCCCGGAATTGGGCATGGAAGCTGTCTGGAAGATCGAGGTGGAGGACTTCCCGGCGTTCATCCTGGTGGACGACAAGGGGAACGACTTCTTCAAGCAGCTCGGTTTGTAAATACTATCTGATATGATGGACACTCAAATGGCCACAGGAAACTGTGGCCATTTGAGTGGCGTGAGGTTTTAGCAGTTCGCCTGCTTTTTTCAATACTCCACCGCTCAATGTGTCGTTTTAGTTTATCATCTAGCGTGAGCCTGCTCACCGCCTCTTATACGTCCCCATCAACTCCCCCTTGGCCAGGATATGCCCCTGCATGGCCCGCTCCAGATCGCCCTTGGTGGTGGAGTTGCCGAGATGCAGCGTGGTATCCAGCGCATAGACCCGGAAAAAATAGCGGTGCGTCCCGGACGGCGGACAGGGACCGCCGTAGCTGTTGCGGTGCCAGTCGTTCTTCCCCTGGACGGCCTGGGGTGGCAGACTGTTCTCGGGAATCTCCCGCGTCCGGGCCGGAATGTTCCATACCACCCAGTGCACCCAATCCCCCATGGGCGCATCCGGATCGTCCATTATCAGCGCCAGACTCTGGGCCGATGGCGGCACCTTGGCGATGATAAGGACAGGACTGGTATCATTCCCGTCGCAGGTGTGACGGGCCGGGATGGCTCCTCCCTGGCTAAAGTCCGGACTCGAAATGGTCAACGTCTCCATTCTGGGAACCTCCTTCCCCTCTGCAAGTGCGTACAGCAGCGACCCAAACGCCGCCATCAGCACGGCTACGATCACGCGCCTCATATCGTACCCCGCCCTTCCCTTACAACTTGTAGCCGATCTTGCGCAGCAGGTTATGGCGCTCCCGGCGCTCCTCCTCCGATTCCACCCCTTTGGGGGCAAAACCGTCGATCACGCCGAGAATTCCCCACCCCTGGAGGGTGGAGGCTACGATCACCTGGAGCGGATTGGCCGTGGCGCAATAGACACAACAGACCTCGGGGCAGTTCTTCACCTGGTTGAGGATATTGATGGGATAGGCGTCCCGCAACAGGATGCAGAAGACATGGCCGGCGCCGATGGCCTTCAGCACGGTGGTGCATCCCTTGATCAGATCGTCGTCGTTCCCTTCGGACCGGATCAGGCAGGGGCCTGACGCCTCGGTGAAGGCGACGCCGAAGCGGGCCTGGGGCACCGTGGTGGCAATGACCTCGTACAGGTCCTCGGCGGTCTTGATGAAGTGGGTCTGGCCGAGGATGATGTTGCACCCTTCGGGATAGTCGATCTTGACGTCATGTATCTCCAGTTGCATACCCTCTCCTCTTCTGCGCCCGATCCTGCCGGGCGGTTCAATGCCGGTCCGTGTTTTCCCGCCATAATAGATGCCCTTCAGGCCTCGATTGAATTCTACCACGATTTGCAGGAATGTCCTGGTGGGTCGCGGCCGCCTTTGGGCGGGACACCGACAGCCATCTATGATAGTATCCGGTACGCTTGAATGAAAAAGGAGTAATCATGCGCATATGGATCGATGCCGACGCCTGCCCGAGAGTTATCAAGGAGATCGCCTTCCGCGCCTCCGAACGCCTGGAGATCCCGGTCTGCCTGGTGGCCAACACCAACCTTGCCAAGCACCACTCCCGCCTGATCAATTCGGTGGTGGTAAGCGAAGGGTTTGACGTTGCCGACGACTACATAGCCGAACATGCCGCCCCGGAAGACGTGGTCATAACCGCCGACATTCCGCTGGCGGCCCGGATCGTCGCCAAGGGCGCGGTGGGGATTGATCCGCGGGGCGAGCTCTACACCGAGGAGAACGTAGGGGAGCGCCTCTCCATGCGCGACCTGATGATGGAACTGCGCGGTGCGGGCGTGGTGCAGGGGGGGCCGGCCCAGTTCGGGGCAACGGACCGCCAGCGCTTCGCCTCCTCTCTGGACACCCTGTTGACCCGTTTGGTCAGGGCCGGGAAACATTCCTGAATAAACAATTGCCGTCGAGGCGGTAAAAATGATATAAATAACCATCACCTGAACCACAGGGGTCATCCTGTGGTTTTTTATTTGTCTGAAAGGAATCGATACACAATGATCACCGCTTCAAACATTGCCCTTTCCTACGGCAAGCGCGTCCTGTTCAAGGACGTGAACATCAAATTCACGCCGGGCAACTGCTACGGCCTGATCGGGGCCAACGGCGCCGGCAAGTCCACCTTTCTCAAGATCCTCTCGGGCGAGATCACCCCGGACAAGGGGGAGATCACCATGGGCTCCCGCGAGCGCCTTGCGGTGCTGCGCCAGGACCAGTTCGCCTTTGACGAGGAGACCGTGTTCAACACTGTCATCAGGGGGCATGAACAGTTGTACAAGGTCATGTTCGAGCGGGAGGCCATCTACGCCAAGGCCGACTTCAGCGAGGAGGACGGCGTGCGCTCCGCCGAACTGGAGGCCGAGTTTGCCGAGATGAACGGCTACGAGGCCGAGTCCGAGGCTGCGGTGCTGCTGAACGGCCTGGGCATCCCCGAGGAACTCCGCACGAAGAAGATGAAGGAACTGGAGGGGGGCGACAAGGTGCGCGTGCTCCTGGCCCAGGCCCTGTTCGGCAATCCGGACGTGCTGCTCCTGGACGAACCGACCAACAACCTGGACCTGAAATCCATCTCCTGGCTGGAGGATTTCCTGTTCCGCTTCCCCAACACGGTGATCGTGGTCTCCCACGACCGCCACTTCCTCAATCAGGTCTGCACCCATACCGCGGATATCGACTTCGGCCGCATTCAGGTCTACGTGGGCAATTACGATTTCTGGTACCACGCCAGCCAGTTGAACCTGAAACAGCGCCAGAACGAGAACCGCAAGATGTCCGAAAAGGCCGAGGAGTTGAAGGCGTTTATCCAGCGTTTCTCTTCCAATGCCTCCAAGGCCAAGCAGGCCACCTCGCGCAAGAAGCTCCTGGACAAGCTGACCCTGGAGGAGATGCCGGTTTCCTCACGTAAGTACCCGCACGTCATGTTCAAGGCCGAGCGCCCCTGCGGCGACATCATCCTGGAGATATCCGGCCTCACCAAGGAGATCGACGGGGTCAAGGTGCTGGACAACCTGGACCTGATCGTGCGCAAGAACGACAAGATCGCCTTCGTGGGCGGCAATACCCTGGCCCGCACCACCCTGTTCCAGATCCTGGCCGGCGAGCTTGAGCCGGACAGCGGTTCCTTCCGCTGGGGCGTTACCATCACCACCTCCTATTTCCCCAAGGAGAACAGCGGCTATTTCGAGAAGGACCTGAGCCTGATCGACTGGCTGGGCCAGTACTCGCCCCCCACCGAAGGGGAGACCTTTGCCCGCGGATTCCTGGGGCGGATGCTCTTTTCCGGCGACGAGGCGACGAAAAAGACTTCGGTCCTCTCCGGCGGCGAGCGGGTGCGCTGCATGCTGGCCCGCATGATGCTCACCGGCGCCAATGCGCTGATCCTGGACGAACCGACCAACCACCTGGACCTGGAGTCGATCACCGCCCTGAACGACGGGCTGATCGCCTATCCGGAGGTGGTGCTGTTTGCCTCCCACGACCACGAATTCGTCTCCACCATTGCCAACCGGATCATCGAGATCACTCCCGGCGGCATAATCGACCGGGTGATGGGCTTCGACGAATACCTGGAGAGCGAGGACGTGATACGGGAACGGGACGAGTTGTACCACGGCCACGCGGAGCTGACCCTGTAAAGAGCCCACGACATCACGACACCTCCCCGCCCCGCCGGCATTCGTCAGCGGGGCGTTTCCGTATCCGTAGAAAATACGTTTCCATCCATTGCGGATCATGGCAATATACTCTGCACGACAGCCTGGCGGCGGACAAGCCGCGACAGCAATTTCACAGGAACGGGAAGCCACCATGACAGACAACGACACCCTGGAACAACCGAACGAAGATGAGATGGAAGGCGAGAGCTTTGCCGCTATGCTCGAACAGAGCATGAAGCAGAGGAGCAGCCGGCTGGAGCCGGGACAGAAAGTAACGGCGCGGGTACTGAAGGTCGGCAGCGAATGGATCTTCATCGATACCGGCCATAAGGGAGAAGGAGTTGTCGATGCGAAGGAATTCCATGATCTGGACGGTAATGCCACGATCAAGGAAGGGGACAGCGTCGCCGCCTACTTCCTCTCCTCAAGCCACGGAGAAATGCGCTTCACCACCCGGATCGGCGGCGGCGCATCGGGCAACGCCCAACTGGAGGAAGCTTTCCACGCGGGCGTGCCGGTGGAAGGGGTGGTGGAGAAGGAGATCAAGGGAGGATACGAGATCAAGCTGGCCGGCACGACCCGCGCCTTCTGCCCGTTTTCCCAGATGTCGCTCCGCCGCACCGACGATCCGGCGGCGTTTATCGGGACCCGACTGGCGTTCCGCATCACGGCCTATGACGAGAAGGGACGCAACATCGTGGCTTCCCGGCGCGTACTGTTGGAAGAGGAGCAGCGCCGGCTCAAGGAGGAGGCCGCAGCCGGCATCAGCGAAGGCATGACCGTCACCGGCACGGTCACTTCCCTGCAGGGTTTTGGCGCCTTTGTCGATATCGGCGGCCTGGAAGGGCTGATCCCCATCTCCGAACTCGGCTGGAGCAGGGTTAAGGAGGTGAGCGACGTCCTGAGTGTCGGCCAGCAGGTCAAGGTGGTGGTCAAGACCATTGACCGTGAGAAGGAACGCGTATCCCTCAGCCTCAAGGACACCCTGGCCAATCCGTGGGACCTGGCGGTGCAGAACTACCCCGAGGGCTCGTTCCATAGCGGCACCGTCTCGCGCCTGGCCCCTTTCGGAGCCTTCGTCACCCTGGCCGACGGAATCGACGGGCTGATCCACATCTCGAAGCTGGGAGCGGGCAAACGCATCATGCACCCGCGCGAGGCGGTCAAAGAGGGCGAAACCATCGAGGTCAAGGTGGAGAGCGTGGACCGCGCCGAGCGCCGCATTTCCCTGAGTCCTGCCGGTGCGGCCCGAGCCGCCGAAGAGGAGGAGGCCACCCTGGCCGACTTCCGCCGCCAGGCGGACGATGCCCCGAAAGGGATGGGAACCCTGGGAGACCTGCTGCGGACCAGGACCCAAAGGAACAAAAAATAATTCCGGACGACGCACGACCTGTGCGGCTTCCCGTTTGCATCGCCCATCATCATGACCGCAGACGACCTGGACAATGGAACCCATCCGTTATTCCTTGCCTGGTCGTCTGCGGTGACGACAAGCCCCCCAACAAACAACTTCAGGAATTGCGCCCGGAGACCACAGGCCTGCTCTGCCGCGAGAGCATGAACCAATAAATAAGGGTTGACAGAAAGCTGCAAACAATGTAGTTCAATATTAAACAATATGACATCGATCAATTATTCGGAATGAACCCATGAAACGCCTCATCACGATCGCCCCAGCCCTGCCCGGCCTTCGGCACGACAAAAGAAACCCCGAATGACGCCGGATGCTTTCCTTGCTTCCGGCATCATTCGGGAGCGTCTGAGGTAACAAACCATGAAATCCACACTACCCGCACTTTTTATCTCCCACGGAGCCCCTACCCTGGTGATTGACCCGGTACCGACCCGCGACTTTCTGGTGGGGCTCGGCACCGGCATGGAACGGCCGCGGGCGATTGTCTGCGTTTCGGCCCATTGGACCACCGCCGCCCCCATGGTAACCGGCACACCACAGCCCGGCCTGATCTACGACTTCGGCGGTTTTCCCGACGAACTCTACCGCATGGCCTATCCGGCGCCGGGCGACCCGTCACTTGCCGAACGCATCACCGGGCTGTTGAAGGACCAGGGTATCGGCGCAGGCCTGGATACGACGCGGGGACTCGATCACGGGGCTTGGGTGCCGCTCAAACTGATGTACCCCCACGCGGATATCCCGGTGGTTCAACTGTCGGTACAACCGCACCTAAGCCCTGCTCACCACGCGGCAATCGGGGCGGCCCTTCGTCCATTGCGTGAGGAGGGGGTCCTGATCCTGGCCAGCGGCTCGGCAACCCACAACCTCAGGGATTTTTTCGGACGCGCCATTGACTCGCCGCCGCAGGGTTACGCGAAGGAATTTGACGACTGGCTCTGCGAGGCCGTAGCCGCCGACAATCGGGAATCGCTGCTCGATTATGTGAAAAAAGGACCCCACGCCCTGAGCAACCACCCGACACCCGAACATTTCTTACCGTTGTTTGTGACCATGGGCGCCGGCGGTAAAGGACGGGTACTCCACAGGGCCTTCACCTACGGAGTCATCTCCATGAGCGCCTTTGCCTGGGAATGAGAGCAGGGAGACGGGTGGAGACGGCAGCGCCGCTCCGTCCGGGCGCACCGAAAAAGGCGGCCCGCTTTTCCCGGAAAGCGGACCGTCCGTGCATCAGGTCCGTTTTTAATCACCCCGTGAATCCCGAGCTACAGCATCAGTACCGCTTGATGTTTCCGCTTATTTCGCATTGGCGGGGGCGAGCGTCTCCAGGTATGCGACCAGGGAAGCAAGGTCGGGAGAGCCGGGCGCCAGCGCTTTCCCCTTGAGTGCTTTCACAATGCACTGGTTTATGACCTTCTCAAGCTTTTTCTGCCCGGAGGCAGCGGCCGTTTCCAGACCCTTACCCCCGGGATGGCAACTGGCGCAACTTTTGCCGTTCGTCCCCAACCCCGCACTGTTGAACAGGTCCCTGCCCCGTTCCACGGAAGGCTGGCCAGCCGCCATCGCCAAGCTTACCAAAACAACCGACATGGTGAGAATTGCCGTCACTATCTTCATGGTGTTCCTCCCGGCGTAAAATGGGTCTGCCTTCAAGAGATGCTACCGGGAAAGTCAGGTTTGTCAAATTACGACGCACGTGGCAAGGGCAAAAACGACCCTGCGAATGCATCTATATAGCGGTATACACATTTGCCGCAGGCACCGGTTTGGCATACAGTATACCAAACTTGCATTATGAGCATAAAAGGAGATCTCCCATGCGACACGCCCGCGCCCTGATCTTACCCGCTGTCCTGTTTGCCCTGACCGCAACCACGGCCTGTTCCAAAAACGACGCCAACCGGCCGGTGGACAAGCCATCCGAACAGACGGCAGCCCCCGCACAGAAAATGACCGGGGAACAGCTCTTCAAAACCAAATGTGCGCAATGCCACAAGGTCAAGGATCAGGGCGGCGCAGTCGGCCCCGACCTGACAACCATCGCTTCCCGCAAGGATGCTGCCGGCCTCCAGGATTTCCTCAAAGACCCCAAAAAGCAAAACCCCTCGACCGTCATGCCGTCCTTCGCCGACCTGCCGGCCGACGACCTCAAGGCTCTTGTGGACTACCTGGGCACCCTCAAGTAGTTCCCCATTTTCCGTACCCGGACGCCAAAAGGGGCTGGCCTGACGGCTAGCCCCTTTTGGCGTCCGGGTAACGATATTCGGAACCCCAGGCTATTCGCTCCCTGAGCGAATCCTGTGCTTCTTTCGCGGCTGGGCCGATACGTTCTGCGCCGCCGGAGCGACAACCGTCTGCGCAGCGGGGGTTGGCGGGGCGGCCAGCACATTTGCCGGTTTATCCTGTGGCTGGGCCGGAAGTGGCGAAGGGGCGACCGGTTGTTGTGGTACGGTTGTGGATGGCCCCGCCGGGGCCGCCTCAATATTCAGGGGTTTTGCCCGGGCCTTGTAACGCGCCGGAATCTCGTATTCCTTGTTGGTGTAGTGGGCTATCCCCCGTGAATCCTTCCAGATATAGATATCAGCCCGGGCTCCCGATGCCAGCATCAGCACCACGGCCACCAGTAATCCCCTCATGGCCCGTTCCCTCCCTGTTGACCGCGTTACATATTCCATATGCCGGGTCAATGACCCACCCTGAGGGCGGCGACCACGAAAGCCGACCATCCGAGTACGCCCACCGTCGCACCGGCGCACAGCAGGGCCACCAGCCGATGGGCGGCGTTCTCCCCGGTACGTTCTTCATAGCCCAGGAGCAGCCCCAGGATGGCCCCGCCCACAATGCCGCCGCCATGGGCCCAGTTGTTGATGCCGGGCATGATGAAGCCGAACAGCACCAGGCTGAACACCCACCCGCTGACCTCGCGGAAGACCATGCCCCCATAGACGCCGCCGCGACTGCGGCCATAGTAGAGCAGTGCGCCGATCAGGCTGCAAACGGCCCCCGAGGCGCCAATGGTGAAGGAGACCCCCGCCAGATAGGAAATCAGGTAACCGAAGACGCCTCCCAGCGTATAGATGGTGAACATGCGGCTTGGTCCATACTCCTGGTTGACCCAGGGAGCAATCTGGCGTAAGGCCATCAGGTTGAAGACCAGGTGCAGGATGCCGCCATGCAGGTAATTGGCGGTGAGCAGCGTCCAGAACCTGCCGTATCCGTCAATGGGGATCACCCCTGTGGCGCCGAGCAGGATCAGGCTCGTCTGGTCCGGACTGAGGATGGCCAGCGGGCCGGCGGCGCTCCCCCGCTCCATGTTCAGGAGAATGGAAAAAGCGTAGACGATTATATTGACAGTGATTATGGCCTTGACCAGCCAGGCCCCGTCGAGCCCGCCACGGGTCCAGGCCGTGGGCCTCCACCAGGCACTGGAACGTTGCGCCCCGCACCAGGAGCAGACGGATTCTTCACTGCCGATAAGCTGGCGGCAGCGGGGACAAAGCATCGCCTTTTGCGTCATTATTGTAGCTCCATCGTTGATGTCGTTCTGCTTTGGCTGGCTGATTTAACAACCTCTTGGTGCCGGTCAAAGCGCCCCCAACACCTTCAACAGGTGCGGTACCATCTGTTTTTTACGCGACATGACCCCCTTGAGTTCATACAGCCGGGGTTCCAACTGGGGATAGCCCATGATATGGGCCAGCTCATTCTTGCCCTCCACCAGAAAAAGCGTACTTTCGGTGTAGATATCGGTCACCATCAGACCCGCCATATGCAGTCCTTCGTCTTCCTTGACCCGTTTGAGCACCTGGCGCAGTTCCTCCTTGAGTTCATAGAACTCGTCGAAACCGACGACCTCCACCTGGCCGACGCCGAAGTGGGTATCGTGGGCCGCGAAATTCTTGAAGTCGGCACGGACGGCCTTCTCCAAGGATGCATAGGCCTTGAAGCCGCTGCACGACGAGAATATGTCCCTGCCGAAAGCGACGTGATCCAGGCCGGCCCGCTCTTCCAGCCAGGCCGCCATCTCCCGGTCCCGGTCGGTGGTGGTCGGGGACTTGAGGATGACCGTGTCGGACATGATGCCGGCCAGCAATAAAGCGGCGATACGGGCTTCCGGCTCCACCCCCCGTTCGCGGTACAGGGAAGCAACCACCGTGCAGGTGCTGCCCACGGGAGCGGTCAGGAACGTGATCGGCTGATTGGTGGGCGGGTTGCCCAACTTGTGATGGTCGATAACCTCCAGGATCTCGACCGCCTCAGCCCCCGGGACGGCCTGCCCCAATTCGTTGTGGTCCACCAGAATCAGGGCATAGGGGAATGAGGCCAGCAGCGACGACTTGGTGGCAACACCGGCGATGGAGCCGTCCTCCTCCACTGCCACCACCGCCGGCTCACCCGAGTGGAGCAGCTTGAGACGCAGGTGCTCCAACGGCTCGCCCACCCCGATCTTTTCAAACCCCGGCTCAATGAAACAGGCCAGCGGTGTGGACAGTCGGGCCAGCCATGCGGCCGTGGCGGTATCGTGGGGCGTTGACAGGATGGTGACGCCCGCCTCCCGGGCTCTGGCAATCACGCCATCCCCAACCGGCAGACCGCCAGTCACCACCAGGATCCGCACCCCCCTGTCGATGGCCGCCTGCTGGATAGAGGGGCGGTCGCCGGTCATGACCAGCATGGTTGCCGGATCATAGCCGGCGATCCTGGAGAGAAAGGAATCCTCCACCATGGCGCCGATAAAGAGATGAAGATGCTCCAGTTCGTCCGAAGGAGCACCGCATAAAAAGGTCGCGTCCAGGCAGGCGGCCAGGGTGCTGAGCGAGCTGTCCACGCCACGCTTGCGGTCTGTTCCGGCCACCAGGTACTTTTCCGACAGCTTGAGCAGCGAGACGATCCCGATGGGCGCGTCATGGGCGTCAACCACCGGCAAAACCCGGATGGTATGGCAGTGGAACAGTTCCAGCGCCTCTTTGAGCGACGTCTTGGCCCCGGCGGTGACCGGCTGGCGCTTGATGACGTCACGCACCTTGGGGTGGATATCGGCCAGATAGACCGGCATTTCAATGCCGAGGCGACCAAGGATATAGAGAGTCTGCGGATTGGGTGAGCCTGCCATGGCCGCCTTGACGTTATCGTGGCCGAGTCGCTTCTTCAGCTCTGCATAGCCGATGGCCGCAGCGATGGAGTCGGTATCGGGGTTCTTGTGCCCGATGGCATAAATCTGTTTCTTCATTGTTGCTCCCGATAATTTTTGTGAAGCCAGTATAGGGATGGCGCGCCGCGTTGTCAAACAAGGCGGGCTATCCCGGAATTGGCGGGCAGGCTCATGCCCGATTTACATTGGCGAAAAATCGTGCTAAATGTCCACGCTACGACAACCTCATGACGCACAAGGCAAACCAACATGAAAACTGCATTACGGGTGATACTCGGACTGATCCTGCTGGCGGCTGCGGTCGCCAAATTGAGTAACCTTACCGGCTTCGTGGCAATTTTGCACTCCTACCGGATCTTCTACCAAGGCATGCACTGGCCGGTTGCAATCATTGTCAGCACTTCAGAGCTTGCGGTCGGATTATGGCTTTGGTGGGGGCGCCGTCTGCGGCAGGCGGCCTGGGCCTCCCTGGTGCTGCACAGCGCCTACGCCGTTTTTGCTGTCTTCATGCTCCTGCGTAACGTGCCTATTCTCAACTGCGGCTGCTTCGGCTCGTACCTTGAGCGTCCCCTTTCCTGGATGACGGTGGGCCAGAACCTGTTCCTGGTTGCCCTGTCGTCTCTGCTGATCCGGCTCGCCGCCCCGGCGATAGTCACCCGTGGCGATGCTTCTTGAGCACCGGCACGTTGCCTTGAAGGCGTGATGCGGCCCGATTCCGGAACGACAGCAACCGGTTTTCGATTGTAACTCTTCGCTATTTCGGTACAATGAAACGGAAGTTCTGCCCCGTAGAGTGACGTGCCGTCATCAGGTGCAGCTCTGTTGCCGAGCAACCTTGCACCATACTATCATAACCAGGAGAAGACCATGGGATCAAAAGCGCGTGAAATCATCGGCATGGATGTGGACGAACTCATCAACCTGTTGCGGCGGGCCTTTAGCGACGAGTGGTTTGCGTATTACCAGTACTGGCTGGGCGCCAAACTGGTGAAAGGCCCCATGAAGGACGCCGTCGGCGCCGAACTGCTTCAGCACGCCACCGAGGAGTTGTTGCATGCCGACATGGTTGCCATGCGGATTATCCAGCTCGGCGGGACACCGGTGACCAAGCCGGAAGACTGGTACAAACTGAGCAACTGCGGCTACGACGCCCCGGACGATCCATTCGTGAAGACCATTCTCAACCAGAACATCAAGGGCGAACAGTGCGCCATTGGTGTCTACACCCGCCTTCTTGAGATAACCAAGGACAAGGATATCGTCACCTATAACATGATACTGCAGATACTCCAGCAGGAGATCGAACATGAGGAAGACCTGCAGTCGCTTCTGGAGGATTTCGAGTTGATGATGAGGGCCTTCAAGGAATAAGGTCCGGAAACCGGGCCGAACCGCACCCAACAAATCAACCTGGAGTTCTGCATGGCCGATATTGACGCGCGCAAGGAGTTCGACACCGGCCTGGCCCTGTTCAAGGCGGGCAATATCCTGAGGGCGTTGGGACATTTTGAAAGGGCGATGGCTGAGAATCCTACCAGCCTCTGCGCTTCCTATTACGCCTATTGCATGGCAAAAGAACGAGGCCACGTCAAAAAAGGGATTGAACTGTGCCGCGAGGCGCTGGAAAAAGAGGCGGACAACCCGGTGCACTATTTGAACCTGGCCCGTATCCACCTGTTGGGGCAGAACAAGGGGGAGGCCCTCACGGCTCTCAGGGAAGGAATGCAGCGAGCCCCAGACCCCGAGATTGCGGAGTTGCTGGAAGTGATCGGAGTACGAAAACCGCCGGTCGTGCCATCATTGCATCGCGACCATCCCATCAACCACTACCTGGGACTTTTCCTGTCAAGGCTGGGCCTTCGCTAGACGGAAAGGCCCAGCCCTGACAGGGAGGAATCCCCGGGAGGAAGCGATGCACCTGCATGCCATCACTATCTTTCTCGGCTCATTCCTCCTTTTTCAGCTCCAGCCGCTTGTCGGCCGTTCCATCCTGCCCTGGTTCGGCGGCGGCCCTGCCGTCTGGGCAACCTGCATGGTGTTCTTCCAGGTCGGGCTTCTGGCCGGATACTCCTACGCCCATTCCCTCTCAAGCCTGACCCGGACCCGACAGGCGTGCCTCCACGCAGGACTGCTGGTCGCTTCTCTTCTCCTGCTGCCGGTTTCTCCTGCGCCAAATATCTGGAAACCTGTTCCGGGGAGCGCGCCGGTCTCCCAGATCCTGTTACTCCTGGCGACCACGGTTGGCTTGCCCTACCTGACGCTCTGCGCCTCAGCCCCCCTGGTGCAGCACTGGTTCCTGCACGACTTCCCCCAACGCTCGCCTTATCGGCTGTACTCCCTCTCCAATGCCGCTTCGCTGCTGGCGCTCGCCAGCTACCCCTTCATCGTCGAGCCCCTGCTCTCCCTCAGGCATCAAGCCATCGTCTGGAGCTGGGGATTCGGCCTCTACGGGTCGGCCTGTGCGGCCTGTGCCCTGCGGCCCGCGTTATCCGGCAAGCGGCAGGCCGCCACCATGCGGGATGACCGCCCACCGGACCGGAAGTGCGACGCGCCCGGACCGCCGCTCTCATCCGGCGACCTGATATTCTGGCTGTTACTCTCGGCCTGCGGCTCCGCGCTGCTGTTGGCCACGACGAACCAGCTCTGCCAGGAGGTGGCGGTAATACCCTTTCTCTGGGTTGCTCCCCTTGCCATCTACCTGTTCAGCTTCGTCGTCTGTTTTCGCAACGACCACGGCTATGACCGGCCCCTGTGGGGCATTCTCCTGACCGGCTTTCTGGTCCCCGCCTGTTCCGTCTTTATTTTTGGCTCCCGGGTGGCGCTGCCGCTGCAGGTCATCGTCTATCTCGCCGCGCTGTTCGCCGGCTGCATGGTCTGCCACGGCGAGCTGGTGCGCTCCCGCCCCCACCCGACACGACTGACGGCCTTTTACCTGGCAATGTCCGCAGGCGGGGCACTGGGCGGCACGCTCGTCGCCTTGGCCGCCCCGGCCTTCTTCAACGATTTCTGGGAGTATCCCGTCGTCTGGTGGGTCACCTGCCTCTCCGTCGTTGCCGCCTGGCGCCGAAGCGGCCTCTTCGGCATTGCCCCGCGGTGGCTGATGCCGGCCATCTGCTGCGGCATTGTCGTGCTTGTCCTTACCACCGTACGTCCGCTTCTGAGTTACGGACCCTATACCGACACGGTGAACCGCAACTTCTACGGGGTCCTGCGGGTGATAAAACACCAGGAGAGTTCGGGCGAAATGCGCACATTGATGCACGGCACCATCACCCACGGCATCCAGTTCGTCGACCCCGGAAAGCGCCGCCTCGCCACGTCGTACTACGGCCCAGAGAGCGGCATCGGGCTCGCTCTGCTCCTCCATCCGCTCCGTTTAAGCCACCTGCCGTTACGCGTTGGCGTTATCGGCCTCGGAGCCGGCTCCATAGCGGTATACGGACTTCCCGGTGATGTATTCCGTTTTTATGAGATCAATCCAGCGGTAATCAGCATCGCCCGTGCATGGTTTTCCTACCTGTCCGATTCCGCCGCGAGGATCGAGACGGCCACCGGCGACGCCCGGCTGGTGCTGGAAGCGGAACTCGCATCAGGCCGGCAACAGAAATTTGACGTTCTGGTGGTGGATGCCTTCAGCAGTGACGCCATCCCGGTCCACCTCCTGACCAGGGAATGTTTTGCGGTTTATGACCGCCACCTCCGCCCTGACGGCATCATTGCCGTCAACGTTACCAACCGTTTTCTTGACCTCGCCCCTCTCATCAGAACCCAGGGAGAGCTGGAAGGCTTCCGCGTGGCGCCCGTCAACTCATCCGCCAACAGCCAATACGGCGTCTTCAAGGCTGACTGGGTATTACTCTCCAGGAACGGGAAATTCCTCAGCGACACTGCGCTGCGAGGCAGGCTCACGCCGCTTCCGCCAGCGGCGGCACGGCCTTGGACGGATGATTATGCCAGCCTGTGGCCCCTGATAAAATTCTAACAGATTATACTGCGGGTGCGACGATCTGACCATTTTTGAACAACCTGGGTTTTTCAATAAGCTGCTATGGTGTGGCGGCAAGCGCGCCTATGGGGCAACTCTCGATACACGCGCCGCAGCGGGTGCAGCGCTCCATGGAGGTGATACGGGCCGCCTTGCGGCACCCTTGTTGATCAAGGGTTACCAGACGCAGCCGACACGCGGCAACGCAGCGGCCGCAACAGGAGCAACGTTCGATGTCGACATGGGGGGGGACAGGCACGGCAATGGCTAAAACAGCCCCAGATCGAGCTGTTTCCAGGTAAATTCGGCTTTCCGGGTGATGCGGCTGAAGGGGTAGTAACGGGGACACTTGGCAACCACGGCATTGGCCGCCTGTTTGCATGATCGGCGGCATGAACCGCACAGCCGGTTGGGGGATGATTGCTTTTTATCCTTGCGCCCTTGGGACATGGCTTCCCTCATGGTCCGGGAGAGCGGTTGGCATGCCGCTCCCCCGGTTCGGTCATATTCAGGCTATGAAACGTACCCAGCCGAACTCGTCGGCGATCTTGCCGGTCTGGATACCGGTCAGGGTGTCGTACAATTTTTGGGTCAAGCTGCCCACCCCCTGCCCCACGGAAACACACTCGTCCTTGTAGCAGAGCTTGCCGACCGGCGTGATCACCGCCGCAGTGCCGCTGCCGAAGGCCTCGGTGATCTTGCCGCTCCTAAAATCGGCCATCAGTTCGTTCACTTCGATGGGGCGCTCTTCCACCGTGCAGCCCAGGGTAGTGGCCAGCTTGAGTACCGAGTCGCGGGTGACGCCGGCGAGGATTGAGCCGCTCAGGGGAGCGGTGACAATGTGGGTTCCGTAGGCGAAGAACATATTCATGGCCCCCACCTCCTCGATGTAGCGCCGCTCACGGCCATCCAGCCAGAGCACCTGATCGTACCCCTTTTTCTTGGCCTCCAGACCGGCCTTGAGCGAACTGGCATAATTGCCGCCGGTCTTGGCCTCCCCGGTACCGCCCGGGGTCGCCCGGACGTACTGGTCTTCCACCAGGATACTGACCGGGTTGAAGCCGGCCGCATAATAGGCGCCCACCGGAGAGAGAATGACATAGAAATAGTAGTGGTCGGATGTTTTCACTCCCAACACCGGCTCCACCGCGATCAGGGCGGGCCGGATGTAGAGCGAGGTCCCCGGCGCGGTGGGAATCCAGTCGCGCTCCAGGGAAACCAGCTTTTCGACGCCGGACAAAAAGAGGTCCTCGGGAACCTCCGGCATGCACAGGCGGTCCGCCGAGCTCTGGAAGCGCCGGGCGTTCATCTCGGGGCGAAACAGCGCAATCCTGCCGTCCTCCCACTTGTAGGCTTTGAGCCCTTCGAAGATTTCCTGGGCATAGTGGAGGACGAGGCAGGCCGGATCGAGCATGAACGGTTCGTACGGCTTGATGCGGGCATCATGCCACCCCTTGCCCGCACTCCATTCGGCCAGGAACATCCGGTCGGTAAATATTTTCCCAAAGCCCAGGTGCGACTCGTCCTTGAGCTTTGCTTTCATCTTGTCGGCGGATAACGGTAATACTGAGATTTCCATGTAATGCCTCCCAAAACGATTCCATGACAGCGTCACAGTGATAATTTGTCTAGAAACTATATCAATTTTCCATACTGCTTTCAACCTCAGTTTTGATGATGTAAAAAGGATCAAAATAAGGCATATTGTGAAGCCGACCGATCCGGCCGCGGCAGTCAGGTTCGCTGCCGCATCGGCCGGTCAATCATGCTGTGCAGAAATGGAGGAGACTTCGCCATGAAGAGACTGTCGTTGGTTGCGGCCTGTATATGGTTCATGCCCCTGTTTGCGGCATCCCAATCCTTTGGTGAGGCCGTCAAGGAATACACCGACCCCACCTCCGGCATCAGGTTTGTCCACGTCGCCGGCGGCTGTTTCAAGATGGGCGATACCTTCGGCGACGGCACCGGCAACGAGAAACCGGTCCATGATGTCTGCGTGGCCGACTTCAGCATCGCCGCGGTGGAAACCACCCAGGCGCAGTGGAAGAAGGTGGCGGGCGACAACCCGTCCTTTTTCAAGAGCTGCGGCGACGATTGCCCGGTGGAGAACGTGAGCTGGAACGACGTACAGGATTTCATCGGCAAACTCAACAAACTGAGCGGCAAGGAATACCGTCTGCCCACCGAAGCCGAATGGGAGTATGCCTGCCGCAGCGGCGGCAAAAGCGAGAAATTTTGCGGGGGCAACGATGTGGATGCGCTGGCCTGGTACTTCAGCACTTCGGGCGATCACACCCAGCCCGTGGGAAGAAAGCGGCCCAATGGGTTGGGCATATACGACATGAGCGGCAATGTCTGGGAATGGGTCGGCGACTGGTATGACGAGAAATTCTCCTCCATCAAGGACAATCCCCAGGGACCTTCATCCGGATCGAACCGCATCATCCGGGGGGGTGGCTGGTTCATGCTCCCCAAAAATATCCGGGCGTCGGTGCGCAGCTCCCTGCCGCCGGAGGTGCATACCTATGACGTGGGATTCCGCCTGGTCCTTCCGGCCCCATAACCTGCCGCCATTGCGGAGCCGCGCTACGATGGTCGCCCGTCACTCCTTCTTGTAGCTGAAACGTTCCCGGCAGTGGATGCAATTCTTGTAGCCGCTGCACGGTTTCAGGAGCGAGATCAGGATGAGGTAGAGCAGCATGAGCTCCTGGATCACCAGGCTGGCCTGATTAAGGTAGTAGGTGCGATAATAGACGGGGATGGTAAAGACCGCGAACTGGTTGATCCTGCAGATGACCTCCAGTTCCTTGAGCCACGGGGCGAGCCATACGACACCGAATGCCACGGCGAGCAGACTGGCCAACCATTTTTTGATCACCCAGCGGCAGGCAAACAGTTGCAGGTTTTTGCTGAAACAGAGGAAGACCCCGCTCAGAACACTGACGATCACCGAGGGGCCGATGAGATAGCTGTCCAGGTAGTGGATTCCCTGGTTGAAGGCGTTCAGTTCCTCGCTGGTGCCGGATTCGTGATTCAGGTGCAGCAGGACCCCGATACAGACGACAGCCCCGAACCAGACGCAGGAGGAAATGATATGCGCGAACTTGAGTACGATACTGACGGTGTTGTATTCCTGGAGTACCCGCGTCATTAGTACCTCCCCGCTCAGGACGTCTCATGTCACAGGGTATACTATAATCCCATGTGAACGAATTGCACATCATGTATACGGGACATCACTATCGCCGTACGCAGGCATCTCGATCCTGAACTCCGCCCCCCCCGGCACATTGCTGGCCGTCAACCTCCCTCCCATGTCTTTCTCCACGATTACCTTCGACATGTACAGACCGATACCGGTGCCTTTACCCGGCTCCTTCGTGGTAAAATACGGATCGAACACCTTGGGGAGGACGTCGGCATCCATGCCTCCGGCGTTGTCCGTTATAGTTACGACCGCACGCGCGTTGTCGCGAAAAACGCGCAACGTTATGTGCGGTTCGGCTACGTTCCGCTCCAGCAGTGCGTCCTTCGCGTTATTGATTATATTCATCAGCATCTGGGAGTATTCGTTGTGATATCCCTGGATGCAGACGTCCGGCTCCTTGTCGAACGTGATAGCGATGCCGCTGTTGCGGAGGGCCGGCAACATGAACTGGACGGTTTTTGCCATAACCTTGTTGACGATGAACGCGACCTTCTCCTTGTCCGGCCTGAAAAAATGACGGAAATCGTCGATCGTGCCCGACATGAACTGAATGACGTCCATGGCCGTCCGGACCTCATGGCGTACCACCTCCGGGCTTAGTTCGCCATGCTCGGACATTTCCTGCAGATTCTGAATGATGAGCCCCACGTTATTCAACGGCTGGCGCCATTGGTGCGATATATTGCTGATCATTTCGCCCATTGCGGCAAACCGCCCCTGCTGGATGAGCATCTGGTCCCTCTCGCGGATATCCCGCAATGACGCGGCGACGCGGTTCTCCAGGGAGCGGTTGACGGTCTCAAGCTGTTGTTGCTTGATCTCCAGGTTCGCCTCCGCCACATGCCGTTCGGCGATCTCTTCCTCCAGCAATGCCGCCTGCTCCTGAAGGGTCTTCCGGGCCCTTTCCAAGCCGGCCATGCTTTCTTGAAGCTGTATATTGAGACGCTTGATCGAGTAATACCGCCAGGCCCCCATGCACAAGATCGCCACGGCAAGGGTTGCGGCTATGGCGCCGGCAACCCGCCGGGCATTCCAGTACGGCTCCGGCGTCCCCCACCACTTCCGGTACAACGCCTGGTATTCGGGCGAGCCGGCAAACCCTGCGATAACCTTGTTGAGTCGCCCCACAAGGACCACATTCCCCTTGCGCACCGCAATGGCCCGTTTCCCATCGATGACCGACTGGCCGACCGGCTTGATCTTGTCCCCCACGCCGGCCTCGTTGGCAAGCTTCATCAGGTTCGGCGACGCCGTCAGCACTGCGTCGATCCTGCCCGAGAGAAGCTCGAAGATCAGGGTGTGCAGATTGGTGTACGTCATGACGGTTATGGAGGGAATGTTTCTCAGGTAATGCTCCCCGACGCTCTCCTTGATCACGCCGATCCTCAGGCCGGGAACAATGCCGTAGAACCGGGACTCATGGCTGCGGACCGTCAAATAGATCGGGACGGTTTCAATCGGTTCCGTAAAGGTGAACAGCTTGCTCCTTTCCTCGTCAACGATGAGATTCGGAATCAGGTCAGCATTGCCGCTCAGAACCAGATGCTCGACGTCATCCCAGTGCTGACCGAACACATAGACAACCTTGAGACCGGCTCTGCGGGCTATTTCATTCATGACATCGACGGCAAAACCGCTCGGCTTTCCGCTCTGGCGGTCCTGGAAATAGGTCGGCGGAAAATCGGGGGGGATGGCGGCGACGATCGTGTCCGCCGCAGCCTGGGCGGAGGAATAGCGCTCCACTGGCCAGGCGGCCCGCGCCATGCCGAGCGCCGCGGCCACGATGATGGCCATTCTCGCAATCGTTTTCATCCGACGGGGTGTCGCCAGCATGATATATCCTCAAGAGGTCGGCTCGGGACGTACGCTTATCATGTCTTATACCGCGGAGATGCCGGATTGCAAGGGGCGCCGCCCCATCCCGGCAGAGGTATGATGAAAAAATGGTAACCGGGCAGAAGGAATATGCCCGTTGCGGAGATGTGCCGCGCGGATGGCCACGGCCTGTTGGCCGCAGAGGAGATGCGCATGGCAGGGGTTGTGAAGAGGGTGGGAACCGTGGCGTGCGGGGAAATTGCCAAGCCGTGGCGTTATCCGATAAGCTTTGCTATGCCGAACGCGGCCGCGGCCGCAATTCCTCCCACGAGGACGGTTTGCTGGGCGCTCCGCAGCGGATGCCTGGTGGTGAAGCTCCCCTTGACGAAACCGAACACGAACAGGGCGAGCAGCGTGACAACCACGGAACCGAGCAGGGCCGCATGCACGGAGTGCAGGAAGAAATAGGGGGTCAGCGGCACCAACCCGCCGGCTATGTAGGAAAGGGCAATGGTCAGGGCGCTTCTTCCCGCCCGGCGGGGGTCCGGCTCTTCAAGCCCCAATTCGAACTTCATCATGAAGTCCACCCAGCGGGAGCGGTCCGCACGGATCGCCTGCACGACGGTGGCCACCGTTTCCTCCGGGAGTCCGTAAGAACGGAAGACCTGGGCCACCTCTTCCGCTTCGCTCTCCGGGACTTCGAACGTCTCGCGCTCTTCCCGGGCCAGTTCGACAGTAAAGTGTTCCGCATCGGTCTTGGCCGCCAGATACCCTCCCAGGCCCATGGCAATGGCGCCCGCCGCGATCTCCGCGAGCCCGGCGATGATGACGAGTCCAGTGGAATCCACGGCACCCGACAATCCCGCGGCAAGCGCGAACGGGACCGTCAAACCGTCGGACATGCCGATGACGACGTCCCGCACCGTATCCGACGCGGTAAAATGCTTTTCGCTATGGGGGGTCACGGGCATCCTTCACCTGCATCCAATGGTGGCATGGAATCGCTTCCTTGCTTCGAGGCACGGGGGAACGGGGGCGAGGCAAATGGCGGACAGCGGGCGCGGGCGGGAACATCATTTCCGCTTTGCCTGCAAGAGAACAAGGGCCAGATACCCCACAACCCCCACGTTCACGACCAGAATGCCCAACTTGGCCCACGTCGCGCCGCGCATGACCTCAAACAGTTCAACGGGTATGTACATCCCGCCGGTCAAGAGGCCGAACCATTCCGCCCACGGCATCCGCCGCCAGAGACCGTACGCCTCCACGAAACGCACGATGGCATAACACAGGGCGGAGGCGGCAAGTCCCCACAGCTGCAAATCCGTAACATGCGTAGCCGCGTCGATGAAGATCCGCGGATAGTGGCGGGCGGGATTGATGTGCAGGAGCCGGACGATCTCTTCGGCGACCTGGTGGACATCCTCGTGGATCAGCGCCAGTATCCCGAAGCCGGTCAGGAGGACGACCCCACCCTTGGCCCCCTCGAAGAGGGCTACGACGCGCAGCCCTCTCTGCCGTCCGTGGGATTTGGCGTTTTTCGGCATTTTTTTCATATCTTCGGCCCGTAGCGCTGGACAACAGGGGGAGTGCCGCCCATGAGAGAAAAAAGAAAACCGGGAGATCCCGGTTTTTCAGTCATGCCCCTGCAGAACAGCATAAATCACTGGCGGCGCTTGGCACCCAGCCTGCCCTGATTCTGCTCTTTCAGCAACTTCTGCCAAAACCTCGTCACGGACGCCTCGCAGCGTTCCTTGTCGGAAATCCGCAGTCGCTGGGTGCATACAACCGTGCCATCGACATTGACAATCCGCTCCAGAGTATTGTCGTTGATCCATATGATGGTGTTTTGCATCTTGCCCCTCCCAGGCGAGGGTTCCTGCCAGTGCTCCTTCCGATCTATCTAAAAAAATAATATAAAAAAACGATTAGTCAAACCATGTATACATTTTCCCTATGACCGCACCGGTCACAAGACGCATACGATGCATAGCTAACGCCTCTCTTGCCGGAAAATCAAGCATTTCCTCGCACCGTCCTCACCAATCGACACGGATCGTGCTGTTATCAAACATAAATATGGACTGCCTCCGCGAACCATGGTAGAAACAACACCAAAAAAATTGGCGTATCATAATTATTCGCCATTCACCTTGAAATTGTGACGCCTTTTGCCAAAGGAACCGTCCGAAAATGATCTTCAAGCGCAACATCCTCACGAAAATACTCTCCAGCGGCATGCGCGCCGACTTTGCCCTGGTCAAGGACGAGGGAGAGTTCAAGGCGATGTTGTATATGAACGGCAGGCCGGTTCCCGGCCCTTCCCTTCCGGAACGGCTCACCCCACCCAGTGACGAAGCCACGTACTGGATGGGTAACAAGCCGGGCGTCGGCCTTACCGATGACGAGGCCGAAAAGATCGTCCAGGCCGTCAATGCGGAGAACAGCTCCGCCGAACACCGCAGAAACCTGTAGCCACATCCCGGTCGCCCTGATATGAACGGCCACGAGACGCTTTTTTGCGAGGGATTTCCCGCTCCGCCCCACCACATCGGGCCAGAGGGTAACGACAATGACCGTTAATCAACTGGTGGAACTCATCCGGCACATCGAGGAAGAGCACAACTTCTTCAATAGCAAGCCGGGACAGCGCATGGTGAAATCCATAACCCCGCGCATCGACACCCGCGGCGCCGGCATGGTGATTGCGGTGGATTTGCAGGGGTATGGCTGGGAGAATGTCTTTGATTCCCGGAAAGGGCATGACGAGACGCCTTCCTCGATGTTCAATTCGATCATGGCCTTTCTGGATACGTCCGATAAGGAAAACTGAGGGGCGGATTTACAGGAAGGGTCCGGGAACAGAGCGGCCAGGGCGTGACAGCCCCGGCCGCTCCGCGTTTCAAAGGTCCGCTAATACAAAGTCGTGCCCCAGATGATGGTGTTTTTCCCCGAAGAATTCACGGCGACGAGCGGCACCGGGGCCACCGTGTACCCGTTATAGTCCGGGCCCATGGTAGAAATCAGCGCGAAGGCCCCCCAACCGGACGCCGGGAGATAGCGGGCCGCTCTCACCGTCACTGCCGCGGACTCGATCTGATACCAGACGACCGTGGCATTTCCCGCCGAGTCCACCGCAATGCTCTGGCTGTCGGTGTCGCCGATATTTTCGCTGATCGCTGCCGGAGAACTCCAGGCCCCGCTCACCCGGTCGTAACGACTCGCCGCCACATACTGCCGCGACTCGGCATCAAACTGCTGCTTCCACGCGGCGAACGCGTTGCCGCTGCCGTCGAACGCCACCACCGGGAGATAACATGCCCCGATCACGCTGTTGCCGATGGTCTGCGGGGTTTCCCAACCGCCGCCCGCCGGCTGGCGGCTGACCCACACATCGAAGTATCCGGAGCTGCCGCCCTGAATCCATGCCGCCAGGAGGTCTCCGGCAGGGTCGATCGCCAGGGTGGCCTGGCCGTAGATCAGGTTGGCGCTGCTGCTCACCTTGGTGTAGGCCGTGAACCCGCCGGTCGTCGTTCCCGTGGCCACCCAGATATCGCTGGGATCGCCATTGCCGCCGATCCCGTCGGTTCTCTGAAACTGGTTGTAGATCACCGCAACGGTGCCGGAACCGTTGGCAACGACCTTCAGGCCATAGGCGCAGTTGATGCCGTTGGACAGCATGGCCGGTGCCGACCAGGTATCGTTTGCCACGGAATAGCGGCTGGTGTACACATCAAAATGGCTGCTGATGGCTGCATCCGACCGGTTCCACATGATCACGCCATTCCCTGCCCCGTCGATTGCGATGGACGGCGACCCCGATGGGCCGGTAGCCGTCGAGACGGCACTGGTCATTTTTTTCGGGGTGCCCCACCCGGAGCCGACGCTATAGCGATTCACCCAGACGTTGGTGAGCTGATTGTCGGACTGCATCCACACCGCAATGGCGTTGCCGCTCCCGTCCACCGCGACCTTCGGCATCATGGCGTAACCGGTGGCCGTGCTGATCTGGGTTGCCGATGCCTCGGAGTCCAGCCACTGGGCCTGGATGACGCTGGCGCTGTTTCCCGTCCCCGCATAGTTCCACCAGACGGCCAGACTGTCGCCGGCCTCGGAAACCTTGAGGTCCGGATCCTGGGCTATGGCCGCCGCGGCATTCGTCCACCTCATGGCGGACACACTGTTGCCCAGTGTCGGCGAGGTCGGTGCGCTAAACAGTGTCGTTCCCGAGCTCTTGTCGGTTACGGATACGGTTCCCGAGACAGAGGTGACCATTATGTGGTCGAGCAGGCCGTCCATCCCGGAGCCGTTCGCCGCGAACGCCCCGGTAATCGGGTCCATATCGGCGCCGTAGCTGGCAAGAAGCGGTTCCAGGCTATTCCGGAGGCTTGCCGTCGCGGTCGGCAGGTTCGTGGCGATGGCGTTGAAGGCGGTTGGGGTCGGGGCCGAGTATGCGGCGTCCAGGTCCGTACTGCTCGCCGCCGCGGCAACGATCAACTGGGTCAAGGGGGTGATGTTCGCCGTACCGGCGGAAGCGGCGAACGAGTACATGGTGTTGCCGCCCCAGCTTGCCTTGAGCATGAACGGGGGCGTGAGTGTGGATACGTCGAACGAGAATTTCCCATCCGTTGTTGCCGTCGATACCTCATGCCCTATCGAATCCTTGAGATAAATGGTCCCGGACACCGCGGCCCCTGTTGCGGCAACGCCGGAAACCGTTGTGGTGCTTGACGACTGCCCCCCGCTACACCCCAACAAGAGTAAACCGATAACTGCCAATAGCATGTTCTTCATTGCCACACCCCCAAAATTTACACATTTGGGCGGAGTTGAGCATAAAACGTACCGCTCGTGATGACCTTTTGAATCTTCCTGTTAATTCAACATATTGAGCATAATGTAACGGAGAACTACGCCGACGGTATCCGGCCACGGTGACATTTTTAATGAAGTTCACCTGCACATTTTGCGCATGAAAGGAGACGGTTCCGGCCAGTGCTGACAAAAATTGTCAATGTGGCCCGGCTCGAACCGGCTTCGAGGCGAGGCAAGGACTCAACGGCCTGCCGAGTGTCCGGTGCGGCCGAGAAAGCTCCCTGAGCCGTCTATTATCAACAACGAGGTATTCCCACGCAAAAAGCCGCGTCCCTCTTTCGGGTCGCGGCTTTTTGTTCTTGCCGGGGCATGCGGTTATGCCGCTTCACTGCTGGTGCATGGCGGTTACGCCCTGTTCGCAACGGGAGTGGCAATGCCCAGATATTGATCGACGACTCGTACGCTCGTACCCAGCCTGGCGGCGATCCCTTCCGGCGAATAGCCTTGCAGTTGCAGCGACCGGGCCAGGGCGGCGCCGGAGAGATGCACGGTATCGGTTTTCGGCGCCGGTGGAGGGGCTGCGGCCGTAACCTGGTTCGTGTTCTGAGTCGGAATCAGATAGACCGAGGTAATAGGAGTTGTCGCAAAAGACGTAATTGGTGAGATTGCCACATTGATCACCCCCTTACGTTGTATGTTCCTCGCTTTCGATGGAATCGGTTACATATATTTTCTGCCTTTCTCCTGAAATGTGCAACAGGAATAAATGGGCCGCCCCGTATTAGAGGCGCAGTTATTTCGTCGGATGTGTAGCCCATGCGTCGGAGAGCGGCGTTTATGGCGTTGTTGGTCATGGGGCGGAGCGGTGAACGGTGGCAGGGAAAAACATATCTGCCGTAGCCGTCCACCAATTTGTAATCGCTATCCTTGGGCTTGGCGTTCTTTACCTGGATACCAGAGAGGGGCGGTATTCGTTTCGGCATGGCAGCCGCCATTTTGGTGGTATCCATTTTGCGTTTTGGTGGTATCTGCATGCAGCACTCTTCAAAATGCCTCCAAAAATACCATCAAAACCTGCGGACACCACCATGTCAACCCGGACAACACAAAAAGAAAAGCCCCTGATTTCTCAAGGGCTTTTGGTCTTGTCCGAACCATGCCGGACTATTAATTGGTGGAGGTGCCGGGAGTCGAACCCGGGTCCGAAGAACCTACAGTCTGAATTACTACACCGTTAGTCCTTTGCTCGATTTAACCGGCAGAATACGCCCAGGACAAAGCATTATGCCGGCGGTCCCGTAAAGTTTCAGGTTGCGCTACGGGCGTTGCGCATCCCAATCCGATAGTGAATGACGTCCCTTTCTTACCATCGGCATCTGGGTCGGGGACGCCTGTTAAGCTGCGAGAGCTACAGGAGTGTTATAATTGTCGGCAATTAATGCCGGTGCAGGTTTATTAAGGTCGGCCACCTGCCCCGACCCGGTGCAACCCAGATTTTCACTTCCCCGTCGAAACCTTTACACCCCCCTTAGAAATGGTTTTCAACACTCTGCTCAGGTTGTTCAAAAATAGTCAGATCGTCGCACCCGCAGGAAACCACGAGGAGGCGTAGCAGCGCTACGCCGCACGAAGTGGTTTTCGAGGACGGCAGCGTATAATTATGCGTGAGCATAATTATCGGTGACGGAGCCATAGCGTAGTCATCCCGTTGAGCGGGACGCCGACAGGCGCTAAGATGGCTGTTTTTAACAACCCACTACTCCCTGTTGCGCGCCTTCAGGGCCTGTGACATCTCCCTCTGCGTATCCTTCTTCTTCATGTCCTCACGTTTATCGTACAGTTTCTTGCCTTTGGCAAGGCCAATCTCCACCTTTACCAGGCCGTCCTTGAAATAGAGCCTGAGCGGGATGATCGAATAGCCCTGCTCCCTGACCCTGCCGTACAGCCGGGTGATCTCCTTGCGGTGCAGGAGCAGTTTGCGCTGGCGGTCCGGCTGGTGGTTGGCGCGGTTGCCGAAGTCATAGGGCGCGATATGCAGGTTGTGCAGAAAGGCCTCCCCTTCGCGGATCAGCATGAAGGAGTCGGCCAGGTTGACGTTGCCGCACCGCAGCGATTTTACCTCGGTCCCCTGAAGCACCACACCGGCTTCCAGCTTTTCCTCGATAAAATATTCATGGTAGGCCTTTTTGTTGTTGCAGATCAGTTTCTCACCCATGGTGTCAATCATAGCAAAATCAGCGCTGAAAGGGAAATCATATCCTGCGTCACCAAACGGTAATTATTCCGTAACGTTTTTTTCACCGCCAAGCGGCTTTTGCGTGTTGACAAACAATTTTCTTTTGGATTATATGTCTAAAGTTCCTCGTTAGCAGAGGCGTTTGCACAAACACAGGCTACTGCCCAAAAATGTCGAAAGACGCCAATGGGTAGACCAGGTATTGTCGGCCTAAGGCTTTACCTAAGGTAGCTGGTTTAACAACCTACGTTGTGCACTGCCGAAAGTCAACCAGTGGGGAAATGGCTTCTTTGCGCGCGCCAAAGGCCCTTTCTCCGAAAGGGCCTTTTTTTATTTCACGGGGTGGCCATTATGAGCACGGAATATAGCGAAATATACCTGAGCGCCGTCATCGGCCGCTCGGTGATCAACAGCAGGGGCGAAGAGCTTGGGCTTCTCCGTGATCTCATCATGGTGCCGGGCGAGGTCTTTCCCGAGGTTTCGCATATCGTGATCAAGGGTCACAAAGGGAAGATGTTGCTCCCGTGGAACGAGGTGGCGCTGTTTACCCATGTGGTGATCTCCGCATCCGGCATCACCCCGCCCGGCCTGTGCGCCTACGAGTACCGCGAGACGGAGATCCTGGTGCGGCGCGATCTTCTGGACAAGCAGATCGTGGATGTGGACGGGGCCAAGGTGGTGCGCGTCAACGATATCAAGCTGGGCAAGCTGCACGACAAGCTGTGCATATTCTCCGTAGACATCGGCTTTCGCGGGCTGCTGCGCCGCCTGGGGTACGAGCGGTTCGGCGACAGTATGGCGCGGCTGATCAAGAAGGACATCCCCCATACCGAGATCAGTTGGGAGTATGTCCAGCCCCTGGAGCCCCATTCGTCCAAGCTGGCCCTGAACATCGCCCGCAACCAGATGAACGAGATCCACCCGGCCGACCTGGCGGACATCATCGAGCAGATCCCGATCAAGAACATCAGGACCGTGCTGGAGAGCATCGACGCCGAAACCACCGGCGATACGCTCTATGAGCTGGAACCGGATATGCGTAGCGTGGTCATCGGCCAGATGGACGCCGAGCACGCCTCGGACATCCTGGAAGAGATGTCCCCGGACGACGCCGCCGACGTTCTCGCCGATCTGCCGGAGGAAACGGCCCAGCAACTGCTGGGACTCATGGACGACGAGGAGAAGGAAGAGATCGTGGAACTGCTGGAGCACGAGGACGATACGGCCGGCGGCTTCATGACCAGCGAATTCCTCACCCTGCCCCTGAACCATACCGTCGGCGCGGCCATCGCGGATGTGCGCCGCCTGGCGGGGGAGATCGAAAACATTTACTACGCCTACCTTCTGGACGACGACGAACATCTTGAAGGGACGCTGAGCATTCAGGAGTTGCTTGCCTCGCGGGACGACGAGCTTGTCGTCGATATCATGGATGACAACATCAGAAGCGTGAATGTGGGCGACGACCCGGAGGAGATTCTGGAGACCCTTACCCGGTACGACCTGACCGCCGTGCCGGTGCTTGACGAGGAGCAGCGCATGGTGGGGATCGTCACCGTTGACGACGTCCTTGAGCATTATCTGCCGCGTCTGGTGAAGAAGAGAGGTTAAGACGCCATGTTCACCGGTATATCCCTATTCAGGTTCCTCAAGCCGCTCAAGAGCGTGAACCCCCGGAACATCATGCTGTTCCTGGCGATCCTCGGGCCGGGCATCATCACCGCCAATGTGGACAACGACGCCGGCGGCATCACGACCTATTCCCTGGCCGGGGCCAACTACGGCAACGACCTGCTCTGGACCATGATCCCCACCACCATAGCCCTGGTGGTGGTCCAGGAGATGTGCGCCCGCATGGGCGCCGTCACCGGCAAGGGCCTTGCGGACCTGATCCGCGAGTCGTTCGGGGTCAAGGTGACCTTCTACGTGATGATCGCCCTGCTCCTGACCAACCTGGGCAACTCCATCTCGGAATTCGCCGGCATCGCCGCCAGTCTCGAGATCTTCGGCATCAGCAAGTATGTGTCGGTCCCCATCAGCTCCATCGTGGTCTGGCTGCTGATCGTCAAGGGGTCGTACAAGACCGTGGAGAAGGTCTTCCTGGTGGCCTGCATGGTCTATGTCGCCTATCCGGTCGCCGCCTTCATGGCCGGCCCCAAATGGGACATCATCCTCAAGGCCAGCGTCACCCCGACGCTACGCTCGGACAGCGCCTTCACCATGACCCTGATCGGTCTCGTGGGCACCACCATCGCCCCGTGGATGCAGTTCTATCAGCAGTCGGCCGTGGTGGAGAAGGGGATCACCGCCGAACAGTACGCCTTTACCCGCCTGGATGTGATCTTTGGCTGCATCATGGCCATTGTGGTCGCCTTTTTCATCGTGGTGGCCTGCGCCGCCACCATCAATGTCCAGGGACTGAAGGTAGAGACCGCCGCCGATGCCGCCATGGCGCTCAAGCCGCTGGTGGGCAGGCACGCATCCACCCTGTTCGCCTTCGGCCTCTTCAACGCGTCCCTGTTCGCAGCCTGCATCCTGCCGCTCTCCACGGCCTTCTACATCTGCGAGGGCATGGGGTGGGAGTCGGGGGTGGACAAGGATTTCGAGCGGGCTCCCCAGTTTTTCTGGCTCTTTACCATCATCATCGTCATCAGCGCCGGCCTGATCCTGATCCCCAAGGCGCCGCTGCTCCAGATCATGTTCGTCTCCCAGGTCGTCAACGGCGCGGTGCTGCCGTTCATCCTGATCTTCATGCAGTTCCTGATCAACGACCGCAAGCTGATGGGCAAGTTCGTCAACGGCGCCGTCTTTAATACGGTCGCCTGGCTGACGGTGGTGATCATGATCGTGATGACCATCGTCATGACCGTGGACATGATCATCCCCGGAGCGATCAAGAAGCTTTTGGCCGTTTGAACCTGGTACCCGACCCCGCAATAACAAGGCCCGCCGGATTTCCGACGGGCCTTGTGCGTTTTTGGTTATTGGGCGGCAGCCGCTACTTCCTGAATTCCGCCGGGAGTTGGGCCTTGTTGGCGGCGTCGTTCAGGTCGTTGTACGACTTGAGGGCCTCATTATACCGTTTTTGCGCGTCCCTGAATTCCTGGGGAAGTCCCTGCATGCGCTCCTGCGAGATCCTCACGGGATTTTTGATGAGACTCTCCAGCTGCGTAAGCTCGCTTTCCAACTGTTTGTAGTCCGCCGCACGGGTCTTGAACTCCCGCTGCCAGGCCTCGGCCTTTTTCCCGCCATACGACCCGTCTGCCGGGTTGGTCCCGGCAGTGTCGGGACCCGCCGCAGCAGGGGCCGAAGGTTTCCCGGTGCCGGCGGGGGCCGGCGCGGCATCAATGTCCCCCAGCTTGCGGACCTTCTTGCGGTACTGTTTCGGTATGCTGGAATAATCGTCGCTGAAGTTGACGGTGCCGTTCCTGTCGGTCCAGGTGTAGGTCTCGGCCAGCACCGGCAGCGACCAGAACAACATCACCCCCACAAGCGATACAATCCGTTTCATGTCGTTACGTCCTCTCTTTTCTTCCTGAATCTGTGGCGCCAGCGGCCTCCGTGTCCGGCAGAGCCGGGGCACGCACGAAGGCATGGAGGCGTCACGGATTCAGGTATTAGCCTGGAGGCCAGGTAAAATCACGTCCGGCCAGGAGATGAAAATGGATGTGGAAAACCGATTGCCCGGCTCCCTCTCCGTTGTTCTGAACAATCCGGAATCCGCGCTCATCAAAACCCTTCTGACGAGCAAGCTCTCCGGCCATGCGGAACAAATGCCCAATTTGCGAGGCATCCCCCTCAGCCATATCAAGACAGTTGGAAAAATGGCGCTTCGGAATCAGCAGCAGATGAAATGGGGCTTTGGGAGCAATATCCTCGATTGCCACCATGAATTCATCTTCATACACCTTGGTTGCCGGAATCTCACCGTCAATAATCTTGCAAAACAGGCACTGCTGCTCCATGACCATCTCCTCCGATAGTTCCAACAGTATCAGAAACTCCCGGTTGCCGTCCGCTCCCAGGATGGGTGAATCGCACACCCCGCACACCCGGATACCCAGCTCCGCTGCCGTCTGCCTGACCCCTGCGACGGCCTTTTCATGGGCCGCCGGGTCGCGGACGATGCCTCCCTTCCCCACTTCGCCCCGGCCCACCTCGAACTGGGGTTTGATCAGGGCGATGATCCGGCCGCCCGGCCTGACCAGCCCGACCACGGCCGGCAAGACCTTGGCCAGGGAGATAAAGGAGGCGTCGATGACCGCCAGTTCCGGCACCTCATCGAGCCGGTCCGGGGCAAGATAGCGGATATTGGTCTTTTCAAGGTTGATTACCCTGGGGTCCTGGCGCAGCTTCCAGGCCAACTGGCCGTAGCCCACGTCCACCGCAAAGACCTTGCGGGCCCCGGCCTGCAACAGACAATCGGTGAAGCCGCCGGTGGACGCCCCCACATCAAGGGCCGCCAGACCATCGACCTCGATGCCGAATTCGTCCAGCGCCTTTTTCAGCTTGAGCCCGCCCCGCCCCACATAGGGAAGGACCTCTCCCTTGATGCGAATCTCGGCGTCGGCCGCCACCTGCTGACCGGCCTTGTCGGCGGCGTGGTCGCCCACCACCACCTGGCCGGCCATGATCAGGGCCTGGGCCTTTTCCCGCGAAGAGGCCAGGCCGCGTGCGACCATCAGCTTATCCAGGCGCTCCTTTGCCGCCATCAAGCGACGAGTTCGGACCTTGTGAAGATGGTTCTCAGCCAGTACCCCTCGGCCTCGATATTCTCCCGGCCACCCTCCTCGCGGTCAACCAGGGTGACGATGCCCAGCACCTTCAGTCCCTCTTCTTCCGCCCGGCGCACGGCCTTCATGGAAGAACCTCCGGTGGTGACCACGTCTTCGACGATAACCACGCCGGTTCCGGAGGGCAGGTTCTTGCGCCCCTCCAGCCACTGGCCGGTGCCGTGCCCTTTGGGCTCCTTGCGGATGATGAAGGCATGCATCCTCTTACCGTCCAGATGTGCGGCAATGGAGGTGGCCGTGGCGATCGGGTCGGCCCCCAGGGTGATGCCGCCTACCGCTTCCACCCCTGCCACATCCTTGATCGCCTCGTAGAAGAGCTTGCCCACCAGAAAGCCGCCTTCCGCGTGCAGGGTGGTCTGCTTGCCGTCAAAATAGAAATCGCTCTGCCGGCCGGAGGCCAGGGTCACGAGCCGTTTCTCATAGGACAGCTCCAGGATGATTTTTTTCAGTTTTTCGCGATCACTCATTTTCAGTGAACTCCTCTCCGAAAAGTCCCATCTGCGGTTTCAGAACCGGCTTGGGAAATGCAACCGGGTAGGTCCCGGCAAAACAGGCCTTGCAAAAACCGGTATTTTCCATACCGACCGAATTGACCAACCCCTCCTCGGACAGATATCCCAGGGAATCGGCGGTGATATAGCGGCAGATCTCGCTCAGCGTGTGGGAGGAGGAGATCAGTTCCTTGCGGTTGGGGGTGTCGATGCCGTAGTAGCAGGGGTAGCTGGTGGGGGGCGAAGAGATGCGCATGTGCACCTCCTTGGCCCCGGCGTTGCGCACCATCTTGACGATCTTGCGCGAGGTGGTGCCGCGCACGATGGAGTCGTCGATGACCACGACCCGCTTGCCCTCAAGGATCTCCCGCACCGGATTGAGCTTGATCTTCACCCCGAAATGGCGGATGGCCTGGGCCGGTTCGATGAAGGTCCGCCCCACGTAATGGTTGCGGATCAGGCCCATCTCGAAGCGGATCCCGGATTCCTCGGCGTACCCCATGGCCGCCGGCACCCCGGAATCGGGAACCGGAATGACGATGTCGGCGTCCACGCCGTGTTCGCGGGCCAGTTGCCGTCCCAACTCCTTGCGTGCCAGGTAGACGTTCTTGCCGAAGATATAGGAGTCGGGCCGGGCAAAGTAGACGAACTCGAATATGCACGGGGTCGGCTCGACCTTCTTGAAGGGAAACAGGGACTTTATGTTGCCGTCCTTGGTGCAGACGATCATCTCACCCGGCTCGATCTCCCGCACGAACTCGGCTTCGATCAGGTCCAGGGCGCAGCTTTCCGAGGCCACGACCCAGGCATCACCCAGCTTGCCCAGGCACAGGGGACGGAAACCGTTGGGGTCACGCACGGCGATCATGCGGCTTTCGGTCAGAAACAGCAGGCAGTAGGCCCCCTTGATGCGGTTCAGGGCATCCACGATGCGATCCACCAGGGAATTGGTATGGGAGATGGCCAGCAGGTGGATGATGATCTCGGTGTCCATGGTGGTCTGGAAGATGGAGCCGTAGGCTTCCAGTTCGGCCTTGAGCAGCTGGGCGTTGACCAGGTTGCCGTTGTGGGCCACGGCTATGGAACCGCGGGAGTAGTCCACCATGATCGGCTGGACGTTCTTTTCCACCGAAGCGCCGGCGGTGGAGTAGCGCACATGCCCGATGGCCGACTTTCCGGGCAGTTTTTTGAAGACTTCCTGGTTGCCGAACACATCGGCCACCAGCCCCATGCGCTTGTGGGCGTGCAGGGTCGTGCCGTCCGATGAGACGATGCCGCAGCTTTCCTGCCCGCGGTGCTGGAGAGCATACAGCCCCAGATACGTCAGGTTGGATGCCTCGGGATGGTTGTAGACGCCGAAAACACCGCATTCTTCGTGTGGCCGGGTAAATTCCATGAATTATGGCTCCTTAAGCTTGAAACAGCACATCAGAAAATCGGTCCATCTGCCACTGATTCTTTTTTGAATCTTACACCAGATTTTTCCGCGCATACTCCGCAGCGTTGCGGTACAGCTTCAACCCGTCACCCTCTTCCGGCAGTTCCTCCCGGGTCCAGCGGGGGTGTTGGGTGTAATGCACAAAGGCCTCGGGATGGGGCATGAGCCCCATCAGGCGGCCGGTCGGGTCGCACAGGCCGGCAATGGCATTCTGGGCTCCGTTGGGGTTCAGGGGGAATTCCATGGTTGCGGCCCCGTAGTCCGGGCCGGAATATTTAAGCACCGCCAAGTGCTCCCGCTCGATACGCTCCAGGGTCTCAGCCGAATCGCAGAGAAATTTCCCCTCGCCGTGGCGCATGGGCAGGTAGATGCCCCGTTCGATCCCCTTGGTGAAGGCACAGGGCGAGGCGGGATCGGCTTTCAGGTATACCCAGCGGTCCTGAAAGCGGCCGCAGTCGTTAAAGGTCAGGGTCGTGCGCTGGGTCAGGTGATCGCCGTCAAAACCGGGCAGCATGCCCATCTTGACCATCAACTGGAAGCCGTTGCAGACCCCCAGGATCAGCTTGCCGGCTGCGATGAAGCGGGTGAACTGTTCCACCAGCTTCTCGCCCGTACCGGAGACCCCGGCGTGTTTCAAGCGGTTGGCCTGGGCCTTGGCGCTCCCCAGGTCGTCGCCGTCCAGGAAGCCGCCGGTCAGGTTAAGGAAATGGAAGTCGTCCAGGCTGATCTCGCCCGAGAGGATCTCGGCGATATGGGCGATGACCGCCTCGTCGAACCCCCCCAGACGACAGGCATGGGCCGCCTCGGTCTCGCAGTTGGTGCCGTTTCCGGTTATGACGATGGCACGGGTCTTTTTCATGTCACAGCTCCCTCAAGGTCTTCTGCCAAGCTTCTTTCAACTCCGCCAATCCGGCGCGCACGACGGTCTTGCCGTCCACCCCGGCAATGACAAGCTCCGGTTCCGCGGTCACAACGCCGATGGAGGCGAAGCAGTTGCCGCTCATAACCGACTCGAACTCGTCCCGCTGCTCGGGATGGACCGTCACCAGGTGGCGCGACGCCGATTCGGAGAAGAGCAGCACCGCATCGGATTTGCCCGCCACGTCACCCTTCCAGAGTACCCGGGAGAGCTCCAGACTCATGCCGTACCCCCCGGCAAAGGCCGACTCGGCCGCCGCCACAGCCAGGCCGCCATCGGAAAGGTCGTGACAGGAGGCCACGAGCCCTTGCAGCACTGCCTGATGATAAGCCTGGTACCGCTTGTACGCCCGGTTGGTGTCCACCTGGGGCACCTTGTTGCCGACGGCGCCCTTGAGGGCGAAATATTCCGAGCCGCCCAGTTCGTCGCCGGTCTTCCCCAAAAGAAACACGATGTCGCCGGACCTCTTCACGTCCATGGTGACAGCCTTGCGGGCGTCCTCGATCTTGCCGATCACCGAGAAGAGCAGGGTCGGCGGGATGGAGATCTTGGTGGAGCCGTCGTAGAAGTCGTTCTTCATGGAATCCTTGCCCGAGATCAGCGGCAGGTTGTACGCCATGCAGATATCGTACAGCGCCTGGTTGGAGCGCACCAGCTGTGCCATCTTGTAGGGGCCGTCCGGGGTCTTTTCCGACAGGACCGGGTCGCACCAGCAGAAGTTGTCCAGGCCGGCCACCAGGTCGAGGGAGCCGCCCACGGCCACATAATTGCGCAACGCCTCGTCGATGGCGTTGGCGGTCATGTGGTAGGTGTCGATGTCGGAGTAGCGCGGGCAGATGCCGTGGGCCGTCACCACCCCCTCGAAGGAGTCCAGGATCGGCCGCACCACGGCGGCGTCGGAGGGACCGTCATTGGCGACGCCGCTGAACGGCTTCACCACCGAGCCCCCCTGGACCTCGTGGTCGTAGCGGCGCACCACCGACTCCTTGGAACAGATGTTGAGGGATGAGAGCAGGGTTGCCAGGTCGCCGGAATAATCGTCCCCGGCCTCGACGGTCGGCTCCGTGTGCCGGGGCGGCTCCCACTTGGCGGGGAGTTGCATGGGAGGCAGCCCCTCGTGCATGAACGCCATGGGCAGCCAGGCCACGGTGCGGCCGTCGTAGAGGATATGGAATACGCCGTTGTCGGTGAACTCGCCCAGTACCGTGGCCTCGACCCCGAAACGTCCGGCCATGGCCAGGAACTCCGCGATCCGGTCCGGCGGCACCGCCAGGGACATGCGTTCCTGGGCTTCGGAGATGAGGATTTCCCAGGGGTTAAGTCCTGGATATTTAAGTGGTGCTTTAGATAAATCCATGCGGCAGCCGCCGCACTCGCCGGCCATCTCGCCCACCGAGGAGGAGAGCCCCCCGGCGCCGTTGTCGGTGATGAAACGATAGAGCCCCTTGTCCCTCGCCCGGATCAGGAAGTCGAACATGCGCTTCTGGGTGATGGGGTCGCCGATCTGCACCGCCGTGACCGGCGAGTTTTCGTTCAACTCCTCGGACGAAAAGGTGGCGCCGTGGATGCCGTCCTTGCCGATACGGCCGCCGGTCATCACGATCAGGTCGCCCGGATGGATGGATTTTTCGTAGCCCGGCGTGCCGTTGACCTCAAGCGGCATGATCCCGGCCGTACCGCAGAACACCAGCGGCTTGCCGGCAAAACGCTCGTCAAAGACCAGCGAGCCGTTGACCGTGGGGATGCCGCTCTTATTGCCGCCATGCTCGACCCCCTCCACCACCCCTTCGTAGATGCGGCGGGGATGGAGCAGGCGCGTGGGCAGCGGTTTCTCGTAAAACGGGTCGGCGAAGCAGAACACATCGGTATTGAAGATCAGCTTGGCTCCCTGGCCGGTGCCGAAGGGGTCGCGGTTGACGCCCACAATGCCGGTCAAGGCCCCGCCGTAAGGGTCCAGGGCCGACGGCGAGTTGTGGGTCTCCACCTTGAAGACCAGGGACTGTTGGTCGTTGAACTTGATCACCCCGGCATTGTCCTTGAACACCGACAGGCAGAAATCCTTGTCGCCCAGCTTTGCGCGCACGTCCTTGGTGGTCCGCTGGATGAACGACTTGAACAGGGATTTGATCTCCTGCTTGTTGCCCTGTTCGTCCTCGTACTGCACCGTGCCGGAAAAGATCTTGTGCTTGCAGTGCTCGGACCAGGTCTGGGCCAGGCATTCCAGCTCCACGTCGGTCGGCTTGGCGCCCAACCCCACCGTGGCGCGTTCCGCCACTACCTGTGGGTCGCGATAATGGGCCTGGATGATCCGCATCTCCTCCAGGGTCAGGGCCAGCACCCCCTCCTTGCTGATTCGCAGCAACTCCTCGTCGGACACGTTCAGGTCGATCTCCCGCACCTCGGCCCTGATCTCGGCCAGCACCTTGGGGACGGTCGGCGCAAAACCGCGCCGGGCCATGAAATCGGCCGCCGGGAGCACGTTGTAGCGCTGGATAAGGGTGTTGCACAGGAGGCCGGTGGCGATGCGCTCCACGTCGGACAGTTCAAAGGCGCCCTGCAGCAGATATTGCACCGAATAGTAAACCCCTTCACCGGCGCTGAAGGGACGGCCGGTCAGGTATTCCACGGCTTCCCGGGCGGTGCGCCCCACGTTGTCGGTCACGCCGGGACGAAACCCCACCTCCACGGCAAAATCGAAATCGGCCGCCAGGGGCCGGTCAATGCTCCACTCCTGGATTACCGGGTCGCTGAACGGGCCGGTCGCAGCCTGCCGGAGCTCTTCCTGCGCCAGGGGGGCATCCACGGCATAAACGTCGATGGTGCGGACCTGGGCGACCGGCAGGTGCAGAAAATGCTCGATCTCCCGTTTGATCCGTTCTCCGCGGGCGTCGCGGACGTTCTCCTTCAGGGCCACTTCGATTCTGTATGCCATGTCAGTTGGTTCCTTTTTCATTGTGCCCCATGATCACCGTCCTGATGGGGAACGGGATTTCAATGCCATTTTCGTTAAAGCGACGAATGATCAACGAATTGATCTTGTCGGTGACGGAGAACAACAGGGAATATTCCTTCACCCAGAAAAACAGCGACATATTCAGGGCCGAATCGCCAAAGGAGACGAAATATGCTTCCGGCACCGGGTCACGCAGTACATCCTCAACCTCAAGAGCCGTCGCCACCAGGAGTCCCTTGACGCGATCCACGTCGCAACCGTAGGCCACGCCGATGTTGATGCGCCCCTTGGCCCGGACATCCGGAAAGGCCTGGTTGATCAGCATGGTATTGCACAGGTCCGAGTTGGGGATGATCAGCAGTTGGTTGTCCAGGGTCTTGATCCTGGTGCTGCGCAGGCCGATACCGGCCACATCCCCCACCTGGCCGCCCGACAGTTGGATGCGGTCGCCGATCCGGAAAGGCTGGTCGAGCATGAGGGTGAAGCCGGAGATCATGTGGGCCAGGGTGTCCTTGGCCGCCATGCCGATGGCCAGGGACCCGATGCCGAGCGCGGTGACCAGCGAGAAGATGTCGTAGTGGAAATGCTTGAGAATGACGATCAGCGCCGTGCCCATCAGGAACAGCATGGTGATCTTTTCCGCAATCGGGATCATGTGCCGGGAGATCAGGGCAGCGCCATCGTGCTGCCGGCCGGCGATATACCATTGCAACAGTTCGTCAAAGGCGTGGTAGATCAGGTTGAAGATGATGACCACCAGGGCGATGAAGAGGGTGCCGGACAGTACCACCACCAGCTTTTCGTGCAGCGGCAGGGAGAGGAGCGCCAGGTAGAGGCCCAGCATGATCAGAAGCCGCGACACATGGGGAATGATGCGCTGGAGGATGCGGTCGTCCAGGTCGGTGCTGGTGAACGCCGCGAGCCGCCTGCCCCACTTGTTCAGCGCCAGGACGGCCAGCTGGGCCAGCATCCAGAAAAACGCCAGGATCAACAGCGCGCCCAGAATCTCCTTGGCCCAGAACAGAATGGGGCCGTCCGCATCCTGCGGCCGGAAGAGACCCTGAACAAACGAGAGGATTCTAATATTCACCGAAGACTCGCTTGAAGATGGTATCCACGTGTTTGAGGTGATAGTTGAGATCGAAGGACTCGCGGATCTTGGCCTCGCCCAGGGCGCCGACCACATCCTGGTCCGCCAGCAATTCCTCCTGAAAATCCTTGCCCTGCTCCCAGACCTTCATGGCGTTGCGCTGCACCAGGCGATAGGCGTCCTCCCGCGACACGCCCGCCTGGGTCAGGTCCAGGAGGATCTTCTGGGAGAAGACCAGTCCCTTCATCTTGTTCAGGTTGTCCAGCATGTTCTTGGGATAAACCACCAGGTTCTTGATCAGGCCGCCCAGGCGGCGCAGGGAGAAATCGAGCGCCACCGTGCCGTCCGGCCCGATGTAGCGTTCCACCGAGGAGTGGGAGATGTCCCGCTCGTGCCACAGGGCCACGTCTTCCAGCGCCGGAATGCACATGGAGCGGATATAGCGGGCCTGCCCGGTCAGATTTTCGGAGAGGATCGGGTTGCGCTTGTGGGGCATGGCCGACGACCCCTTCTGCCCCTTGCTGAAGAACTCCTCGGCCTCCAGCACCTCGGTGCGCTGCAGATGGCGGATCTCGACGGCGATACGCTCAAGGGACGACGCGATCAGGGCCAGGGCGCAAAAGTACTCGGCATGCCGGTCGCGCGGGATGACCTGGGTCGAGACCGGCTCAGGCGTGAGGCCCATCTTTTTACAGACATATTCTTCCACGTGGGGGTCGATGTTGGCAAAGGTGCCGACCGCGCCGGATATGGCGCCGGTGGCGATATTTTCACGGGCCGCGGCCAGCCGCCGGCGGTTGCGCTGCATCTCGGCATACCAGGAGGCCAGCTTGAGGCCGAAGGTGACCGGTTCGGCATGGATGCCGTGGGAACGGCCGATGCAGACGGTGTCCTTGTGCTCCAGGGCGCGTTCCTTGATGGCCGCCAGCACCATGTCCAGATCGGCCAGCAGCTCGTCGGCGGCCTGGACCAACTGCACCGACAGACAGGTATCCAGCACGTCGGAGGAGGTCATCCCCTGGTGAATGAAACGCGCCTCAGGCCCCACATATTCGGCTACCGAGGTGAGGAATGCGATCACGTCGTGTTTCACCTCGGCCTCGATGGCGTCGATGCGGGCGATGTCGAAGTTCCCCTTTTCGCGGATGACCGGCACCGCCTCCTTGGGGATGACGCCCAGTTCGGCCTGGGCTTCGCACGCCAGGGTTTCTATCTCCAGCCAGATGCGGAAGCGGTTTTCGGGTTCCCAGATGCGGGCCATGTCGGGACGGGTATAACGTGGAATCATCAATAACTCCTGTAACTGTAAAGGTTGTTGAAAAACCCAGGGTTGTTCAAAAATAGTCAGATCGTCGCACCCGCAGAAAGCCCCGCGGAGGCAGCCCTCGCTCTATCTCTCCCCCAGAGGGGGAGAGCATGCCAATCCCTCTCCCTCCGGGAGAGGGATTGGGTGAGGGAGCGCAGCGCTACGCCGCACAAGGCGGCTTTCGAGGATGCGGCGAGATGGCTGTTTTTCAACAACCTGTTAAATTGTCAAAACATCACTTGCCGCGTACTGGTCACCGATCACGATCCGGGGGGCGCAGACGTTCTGGTCACGCAGGAAGGCATCGGTGGTGCGGACCACGTGGTCCGGGTGGTTGTTGATCTCGGACAGGTGGGCCATCACCAGTGCCTCCAGCCCGGCGTGGGCCAGGTCGAACAGAAGCTCCAGGGATTCTTCATTGGAGAGATGGCCGTGGCGCGACTTGATGCGCTGCTTCAGCTCCCACGGATAGGGGCCGTTCATCAGCATCTCCACATCGTGGTTCGCTTCCAGGTTCAGCGCCCGGCAGCCGCGCAACTTTTCCGCCACCAGGCGGGTGACGATCCCCAGGTCGGTGGCCGAACCGCAGCATCCCTCCCGCGACTCCAGGACAAAACCGACCGGGTCGCAGGCATCGTGGGTGATGGGAAACGGATCGACCCGAATGTCCCGGAACGGCAGGGCGCAACCGGCCTCAAACTCGACCAGATGCGCCTTGTGCAGGTATTTCTCCGCTTTTTTGCATACCAGGTGACTGGCGACCACCGGCACCTTGAACTTGCGGGCAAAGGACCCCACGCTCCGGATATGGTCGATATGCTCGTGGCTGACCAGCACGGCGTGGACACGAGCGGCATCGATACCGCGGGCATCCATGCGCAGCAGAGTCTCGCGCAACGACAACCCCACGTCGATCAGCAGACGCGTGTCGCCGGTTTCGACGTACAGACAGTTTCCCTTGCTGCCGCTGGCCAGCGAACAGATTTTCACACAGGCTCCAGGGTTCCCGGACTGACGAAGCACATGTCCCAGAGGACACAAACAATGAAGGATTTCGAACAGTTATAATTAACGCACGACGGCGTTTATGCGGCGTAACAATAAACTATATTTATACTCGAAGCGCGGAATAGTTTCAAGGGTAATCATGGCAATCGAGTTACACCTTTTTGCCACAGAGCCACGGAGGCGCAAAGGCCGCCCGGAGATTTTTCGAGAATAAGCCCCTGCACACAACCCCTATACAAAAGCTGAAGCCAAGATGGCACGAATCCCGCGCCCCCTTCACACCCCAAAGGTTTTCTCCGCGCCTCTGCGGCTCCGTGGCAAATTGATATTTGGTGCATCACCCGCGGGGATGGATCTGTTGGTGCAACCGCTTCAGCCGTTCGCGGGTGACGTGGGTATAGATCTGGGTGGTGGAGAGATCGGCATGCCCCAGCATGATTTGGACGCTGCGCAAATCCGCGCCGTTCTCCAGCAGGTGGGTGGCAAAGGAATGCCGCAGGGTGTGGGGCGAAATGTTCTTGCGGATGCCGGCCAGCATGGCCCGTTTTTTGATGATGTTCCAAAATGCCTGGCGGCTCATGTCCGTACCCAGACGGGAAAGAAAGAGAAAAGGGTTTTCGCCCTGTGGGTCCGCCTTGGCGCGTACGGCAGCAAGATACTCTCCGACCTTGTCGCGGGCCGATTCGCCGATGGGCACCAGCCGTTCCTTGTTGCCCTTCCCCACCGTCATCAGGTAACCGGAGGCCAGGTTGACCTCGCGCAGTTTGAGGCCGACCAGCTCCGAGACCCGCAGGCCGGTGGCATACAGCAACTCCAGCATGGCCAGGTCACGGACATTCTCGGCCGACGTGCCGGCACAGGCGGCGAACAGCGCGTCCACCTCCCGGGCTGTGAGGAACTCGGGCAATTTGTGCAGGATGCGGGGCGCTTCGATGATCGAGGTCGGATTGGTTTCGGCGTAGCTTTCCACCATCAGGAACTTGTGAAACATCCGAATGGCGGAGAGACAGCGCGCCCTGCTGCGCGGGCCGATCCCCCGTTCTTTCAGCCGTCCCATGAAGAGCGCGATATCCGTGGACTTCACGCTGTTGGGGGACGTGCGCCCCTCTTTGTCGAGAAAATCCAGGTAGCGGGCCAGGTCACGGCTGTAGGCCTCCTGGGTATTGGCCGAGAGTCCCTTCTCCACAGCCAGGTAGCTTATGAACAGGTCAAGGTAGTCGTTCATGGGACCCGAATCCCTCCCGGAACGGCGCAGGGCGCAAGACTGCAACCGCACATCTTACGCTTCCTCCAATTTCCAGCGCAGGTACACCTCTTCCACCTTATCCCTGGCCCACGGGGTCTTGCGCAGGAACTTCAGGCTTGACTCCATACTCGGGTCGTGGGTGAAGCACCTGACGGCGACGCGTTCTCCCAACCCTTCCCACCCGTAATGATCGACCAGTTCGGCCAGCATCATCTTCAGAGTGATGCCGTGCAATGGATCGTTATGGTGCTGTTCCGTCATATGCTCGCCATCAATGGAACACCAGTCGGCCGCCGTAGAAGCCGAGCACGGTGCAGTCCGCGACGCAGGCGGCCAAAAGGGACAGGTAACTCAGGCCGGCTCCCTGGAGTGGATGCAGGAGCAGATCGGGATGATACGCTCGCAGCAGCACTGCCGGCAGGGCCAGGACAACCAGAAGGGCCGAGCCGGCAATCTTGATCTTGAACACCCGGGTCATGCCCCCCCTGAAGCGGAGCTTCCAGTCGATGACACCACTCAGAATGGCCGCCGGAGAGGATAGCAGCCCGAAGAAGGCGCACAGGTAGGCGCCGGCCTCGCACTCGCGGATCCCCAGCGCCAGGTAGAGCAGCGCCGAGGCAAAGGCGACCGGAAAGAGGGCCTGGGGGAAGTGCACGCACATGGGGTGCAGGTGTGGGATTTTCTTCTTCTGGTCGTAGCTCATAAGCACTCCCGTCGGCGTCCGGATATCACACCCATTCGTCGATGGCCCGTATCAGGCGCGACGTGATCTCCTCCAGCTTCTCGTCGAAGACGATCTTCTGGCCGAAGATATCCCGCACATAGAAAACATCGGCCACCTGATCGACCTTGGTGGAGATCTTGGACACGCCGATGTAGAGTCCCAGGTGGGTCAGGGTGCTGGTGATCAGGTAGAGCAGCCCGACCTTGTCATGGGTGTAGATATCGATGACCGTATAATCCTCCGACACCTCGTTGTCGATCTCCACACGGGTCGGAAAACGCGGGATGGGGCGGGCGGTGAGGAGCGAGGGGCGCTGTCGGTTTTCCACGAGCTCCGCCACGCTTACCTCTCCATGAAGAGCCCGACGCATGTCGTCCTGGACCTTCTGCCAGCGCTGTTCGTCGGTGATGACCAGCCCCTGGGGCGAATTGACCTGGAGGATGTCCAGCACCTTGCCGTTGCGGCTGGTGTTGATCTGGGCGCCCAGGATGTTGACGCCGTTGGCTGCCATAACCCCGGTAATGCGCGAAAACAGCCCCGGCATGTCGTGGGTGCAGATGGTGAACTCGGAATAGCCGCTCTCCTGTTGATGGACGACCTTCATGAGGAGATCGCTGGATTCCAGGCCGAGCAACAGCCGGGCATGGCCGGAGATGAGGCCCAGATCGTTGGAAAGCAGCAAGCGGACCGGCATGGCCTTGAGCTCTTCCCGGACCGCCGCCACCGGGAAATCGTCCTGCAGCAGCTCCGTAACCTGCTTGATGACACCCTTGACCCGCTCGCTGCTGGCTTCCAGGTGAAAGTCGCCCCGTTCCAGCACATTGAAGGCTTTTTCGTACAATTCCTGAAACAGAAGCGCCTTCCAGTTGGTCCAGACATCGGACCCCACCGCCCTGACATCGGCAATGGTCAACAGATAGAGCATCTTCAGGTTTTCGCTGGTTTCCATCTGGAGCGCGAACTGAACCACCATCCGCTCGTCGTGCAGGTCGCGGCGCTGGGAGATATGGGCAAACAGCAGGTGGTGCAGCACCAGGAACTCCAGCCGTTCGGTGCCCTCCTTGGAGAGTCCCATGCGCCGGGCAATGGTGGGGATCATGGCGGCGCCTTTTTCGGCGTGCCCTCCCCCTTCCCCCTTGCCGATGTCGTGAAACAGGACCGCCAGGAGCAGCAGTTCGCGCTTGCCGATCTGGGAAGCCACCTCGCACGGGAAGGGAAGCACCTCCTTCGATTGGCCGGTCAGCATTTTCTCCGCCTCTTCCACGGCAAACAGGGTGTGGATATCCACGGTATAGATGTGATAGATATCGTGCTGCACCTTGCAGTAGATATGCTCCAGCTCGGGGATGTAGCGGTTGAGGAACTCCAGGTGGTGCATGCTCCGCAGGGTCTGGGCCACATCCTTTGGGGAGCGCAGGATGGCCAGAAACGACTGGTTCACGTCGCGGTTGCGGCGAAACTTGTCGTTGACCAGGTGCAGGCTCTTGCGGATCAGCGCCTTGACGCGGACGTTGAGGCCGACACCATGTTTCTGGGCCAATTCAAAGATGCGCATCAGGACAACCGGGTTTTTCTCCACCACCGTCTCATCCGGGATGATCAGCTCACCTTTGAGCACATAGCAGCCATCACCCACCGGCCGACGCACGAAATAGCCGAGGATTTTCAGGGCCCCCTCATCGCGCCAGATGCATTGGGACACCAGGCTTGAGGCAAAGTGTTCGACCCGGTTGGCGTGACGGTAGTAATCCCGCATGAAATCTTCCACCGCCAGCACCTTGCCGTGATCGCTATAGCCCATGAAACGGGCCAGGTGCACTTGGGCATCGAAGGTGAGCTGGTCGTTCTTGCGGCCGTTGAAATAGTGCAGTTCATTGCGGATGCGCCAGAGGTAGTCAAGGGCGGCATAATAACTGTCCAACTCTTCTTCCGTCAGGATGCCCTTGATGATCAACTCCTTGGGGCTGGTGAACTTGTACTTGACGCGCGCCGCCCACATGGCGGTCTGCAAATCGCGCAAGCCTCCCTCACCCTCCTTCAGGTTGGGTTCCAGCAGGTAGACGGTCGAGCCGTACTTCTCCCTCCGGCTTTTCATGTCGGCCATCTTTTCCTTGATGAACTTGTCGCTGGACCTGGTCAGGATCTGGGTGAAGATCACCTTGAAGAGCGTGTCGAAGAGCTGCCGGTTTCCGCTCAGGTAGCGGGCATCGATCAGAGCGGTCTTGACCGTGCTGTCGGCGGCGGCCATTTCAACGCAATCCGCGACCCTCCGCACCGAATAGCCCACGTCCAGACGCATGTCCCACAGGAAATACAGAAGCTTCTGGGCCACATCCTCCACGCGAGCCGCCGGCATGCTGCCGTCGTGCAGGAACATGATATCGATATCGGAGCCGGGATTCAGTTCGCCACGCCCATACCCCCCCACCGCCACCAGGGTGATATGCTCCATCATGCTGCCGCCGTCCACGTCGTACAGGATACTCTGGAAGAGCTTGTTGTTGAGCTCATCCATCATGTCGCAGATCAGGTGGGCCACCTCGCTGCCGGATGCGCCGGCATCGTGCAGTTTTCTGATCTCATCGCGGTAGTGGCCGAGGAAATTCTTGCAGCCGGAAAAATACAATGGCCGCTTCTCTTCGAATCCGGCCATGCCTGCGTCGCCAACTGCGCGTATGTCATCGGGAAAATAAGGGTCGATAAAGAATTGCATGGGGCTCCTCTCGGTGAAGAGGTTGTTGAAAAACAGCCATCTCGTCGCGTCCTCGAACGCCCTTTCGTGCGGCGTAGCGCTACGCTCCCTCACCCAATCCCTCACCCAATCCCTCTCCCGGCGGGAGAGGGCAAGGCATGCTCTCCCCCCTTGGGGGAGAGATAGAGAGAGGGCTGCCTCCTCAGGGCGTTCTGCGGGTGCGGCGATCTGACTATTTTTGAACAACCTGAGCTAACGATGTCGTATGGCGCGGCAGGCATCGTCGGCGACCGTCCGGGAGTGATTATACGTCACAGGCGCCGGCGAGTCAAAAGCAATAAAAGAGGCGGCCGAAGCCGCCCCGAACTCATTCCACCCTCATCAAGCGTCCGACGCCGTTCTCGATCTCGGCGTGCGCCTTGAGGCGTTTCCGCCATTCGCCGGGGATGGCGGAAATACCCAGAGCTGCGCCCAGCCAGCTCCCGACCATGGCAGCCCGGCCGGCGTTGTCGCCGCCGGCAGCCGCCGTGGCCCGCAACGCTCCGCTGAAGTTATCGGCATGGTGCAGGGCGCAGTGAACCGCCGCCGGGAAGCTGTTGACCAGGGGGCACGACTGGCCGAAGCGCACGGTCACCGTTCGCACCGACAGATTGCGGGACGAGAAGGCATCCCTGATATTCCGGCTCACTTCGGCACCCGGTTCTCCCACGGCCGCCATCTGTTCCGCCGCCGTGTCGAATGCGTCCGCCATGGGGCGTCCGGAAAACAATTCGCGCAGGATCACCGCATGGGCTTTGAGGTAGGCCACGGCACGCTCGTTATTCTGACAGACCCGCGTGACCCGTTCCACCTGCGCCAGATAATCGCTGCTGTTGAAATAACGCGCCGCCAGCGGCGCCAACCGGCTGATGGTCGCAGGCTGGTCGTCGTCGGCGCCCTCCTGGAAACTGTAGGCCGCATCGGGGTGGGCCTCCCGGAACGCCCGATAGTTGGCCAGGGTCCCCCTGGTGGCGTGGTCGCGATACCCCTGGTACGCCGGACATTCCATCAGCGCCACAAAGCGGCTCCCGAAATCGGCGGCATCGAAACCGTCCCGTTCCATCAGCGAACGCAGCAGAAGCAGCGCCGCGTCGCCGTAGTGGGTCAGTTCGCCCGGACTCTTGCCGAAATGGTAGTGTCCCTCCGCCGGCGGGTCAAAGCCCTGCGGCCCGCCGGGGAAACGCCGCTCCAGTTCATCGAGATCATAGATCCAGTGGCTTCCCAGGCAAAAGGCGTCGCCCACGAACTGCCCCCACACCGCCCCGGCAATGCGGCCGGCAAGGGAAACCTCATGATTTTCTGGCCTTTTTTCGGTATCCATACACCCAACCTCCTCCTGCACTGAACAGCCTTTTTATATATCTAATTTAGTATACCGCTTTCCAGCCACCATGACGTCGTTTTATGGGCAGGAGGAGATAAACTCCTCGGCAGCATGTCATGGACCAAACGTTTCAGTTTATTTTGACAGGTGTTGTGCTATAGTTCTTTGGACTTCGGAGGAATCGAGTTTATCTATGACGATTTTCGAATGGGATGAGAAAAAGGCTCATGCCAACTTGAAAAAGCATGGCATAAGTTTCGAAGAGGCAGTGACGGTTTTTCTCGACCCGCTCTCCATAACCGTTGCCGATCCTTCTCACTCGGAAACCGAATATCGGTTCCTCGACATCGGATTATCGGACCAGAGCAAGCTACTTGTGGTATCCTATACTGAAAGGGCTTCGCACATCAGAATCATCAGTTCCCGTCCGGCACTGGCGGCGGAAAGGAAGGCATATGAAAAAGGCAACTAACACCGATGATATAAAGCCGGTCGATTTCTCCGGCGGGGTACGCGGCAAACATCATGCGGCCTGTAAAAAAGGATACACCGTAAAGGTGCGCAGTGAGGATGGAGCGACGGTGATCCATACGTTCGTTCCCGAAAAAAGCGCCATCGTGCTCGATGAGGATATCAGAACCTATTTCCCTGACGCAAAGGCGGTCAATTCCGCCCTGCGCGGCCTCATCAACCTGCTGCCGGAAAGCAAGAAGAAGGTTCGGACGGCATAAACCATCCGCCATAATTGTGACGGACACAAAACGCCCTGCCTCGGAGATTCGAAGCGGGGCGTTTGATTTTCACACACTTGCACAGGGCCGATTGGTCTTCCCCGTTTTTAACGGCGAGCCTCCCCTGCCGCCCGCCCACAGAAGCCACACTCACGTGGCAGGCCGATCTCCAGGTTGAATTACGTTGCCTTCACAACCGGCACAAGCTCTCTCGTTCGTTCGCGAACCAGCTCAACGATACCGTAGCCGACCGTGGTATGCAGAGTCTGCGATAGGTTGCTCTTCTTGCGCCCCGTCAAATCTCCCAGCTCCCGTAAAGATTTCGGCTTCTGTTCCTCGATGATATGCAGGAGCATCCTGCTTTCCTCGCTCAGAACCTATGCGAACGATTGCAACGAGCCGAACCAGATTTTCGGCTCGTCCTTACGGGGCTTATATTCTCCCTTGGCAATGGCGACGGTTCTGCGTTTGAACTCTTCCCGAAGCATAATGCCAATCAGTTGAGCCTCTGATTCGTATTCGTAGGGAACGAGGATTCGGCATATTGTTTTTACCATTTCAAGTTCTTACAACTGTAATATATATCTTTTATCCTTATATATACAAGATAACATGGAAAAACAAGCATGGTTTCTGCCCAATATGTATAATATTTCCGATAAAAATAACAGATGTTAAATATAATAAATAAAATGACTAATAGAACACAATCAAATTTATTTATTGCCTTCAAACTAAATTGAGGTGGCACATCATCTGTAATAGGAAATTTTTTAAGATTAGCTTCAATATTATAATCATCTATTTTTTCGATATATATTGTATGATAAATATTTATTTGCCATATACTTCTGCAATTAAATATTAAATTAAATTTATGGACAGAAAAAAGTAATCCTGTAAATATTGTAACAAAGGCCACCATCATTAAAATTTCTTGGCCTTTATAAGAATAGGGACCTCTATAAAAATACATAAAGGCTCCGAAATATATATTTAATATTAACAAGAATATAGTTAATCCAGCCGCTTGAGTTCTAGCACTGTCTGTATTTTTTACATTCATTACTTCATAATTAACTCCATTTACTACAACAAACTTCTCAACCAAATCACATTTTACTTTCTTTAAACCATTTAAAGTAAACATACTTTCCCCATATTGAGCAATTCGAAAATATGGGGACACGGGAGAAATCGGGGGACATAATACCAAAATTATCCCCAAATCCGCCTCCTCCCCGGAACGCAGAAACTCCTGCCAATTGAATATGAATATGCTCTCAACAATGTCAAGGTTAAATCTAAATTATGCCTAATAATTCAACAATTTAAACCACTCCATTATTTTGAAGGGCAACAAAAAAGGGGTTACGCTTGCCGCCGTAACCCCTCGTTCATTTTATCTGGCTCCCGTCAGCCCATGACGATGATCAGGTCCTCCTTCTCCACCTTCTCACCCTCCTTGAACTTAACCTCGGCCACGCGGGCGTCGGCCTTGGCCTTGATGTTGGTCTCCATCTTCATGGCCTCGGTCACCACCAGCACGTCGCCGACCCTGACCAGGTCGCCGGCCTTGACATTGACCTTGAGCACCTTGCCCGGCATGGGAGCACCCACGTGGTTGGGGTTGCCCTTGTCGGCCTTCTCGCGTACCGCCTCGTCGCTCTGGACCGATTGGTCGCGGATGACCACCGAGCGGTTGTTGCCGTTCAGTTCAAAATACACGGTGCGGGTGCCGTCCGCCTGCACGCGTCCCACGGCGTTGAGCTTGATGATCAGGGTCTTGCCCGGCTCGATCTCGATGGAGGTTTCCTGGCCCGGTTCCAGACCGTAGAAAAAAATCGGCGTGGGGATGACCGAGGTGTCGGAGTACTCCTGGCGATGGCGGTCGAACTCGGGATACACGTGGGGATAGAGGATGCTGGAAACAAGGGCCTTGTCGCTGACCGCATGCTCCAGCTTCTCTTCCAGCTTGAGCCGTTCCTCGTCGAAATCCACCGGCTCCAGCAGTTCGCCGGGACGACAGGTGATCGGTTGTTCCCCCTTCAGGATGATCCGCTGCAACTCCTGCGGCCACCCCTGGTAGGGCTGGCCCAGCATGCCCTTGAACATCCCCACAACCGACTCCGGGAAGGCCAGTTCGTCCCCCGCGGTAAAGACATCTTCCGGTTCGAGGTTGTTCTTGACCAGGAACATGGCCATGTCGCCGACCACCTTGGACGAAGGTGTTACCTTGACGATATCTCCGAACAGGAGGTTGACCTTGTGGTACATCTCCTTGCATTCGTCCCAGCGCTCCAGGAGACCCAACCCGGCCACCTGGGGCTTGTAGTTGGAATACTGGCCGCCCGGGATTTCATGGTGGTAGACCTCGGCCGTGCCGGATTTGAGGCCCGACTCGAAGGGGGCGTAGTAATCGCGCACCGTCTCCCAGTAGTTGGCCAGCCTTTGCAGGCCGGAGGCGTTGACCTTCGGATCGCGTTCGCTCCCCTCCAGGGCTGCCACCAGGGCGTTCAGGTTGGGCTGGGCCGTCAATCCCGAAAGGGACGACAGTGCCGCATCGACGATGTCCACCCCGGCCTCGCAGGCCTTGAGCAGGGTGGCGCTGCCGTTGCTTGAGGTGTCGTGGGTGTGGAGATGGACCGGGATGCCGACGTTTTCCTTGAGCGCCTTGACCAGTTTATAGGCGGCCAGGGGCTTGAGCAGACCGGCCATATCCTTGATGGCCAGGATATGGGCACCCATCTTTTCCAGTTCCTTGGCCATGTTCACGTAGTATTCCAGCGGGTACTTGTCCCGTCTGGGATCGGTGATGTCCCCGGTGTAGCAGATGGCGGCTTCGCAGATCTTGCCGCTCTTGCGCACCGCTTCCATGGCCACCTGCATGCCGGTGGTCCAGTTGAGAGAGTCGAAGATGCGGAAGATATCGATGCCCGAGTTGGCGGCCTCCTCCACGAACTTCTGCACCACGTTGTCCGGGTAGTTGGTATAGCCTACGGCATTCGAACCGCGCAGGAGCATTTGGAACAGAATGTTGGGAATCTGTTCGGAGAGCTTGTGCAGCCGCTGCCAGGGGTCCTCCCGGAGGAAGCGCATGGACACGTCGAAGGTGGCGCCCCCCCAGCACTCCAGGGAAAACAGGTCGGCGCCCAGATGGGAGGTCGGCTCGGCGATCCTGAGCAGGTCATAGGTGCGTACGCGGGTTGCCAGATTGGACTGGTGGGCGTCGCGCATGGTTGTATCGGTCAGGAGCAGTTTGTTTTGCTCCAGGATCCACTTGGAAAGCCCCTCGGCCCCCAGCTTCATGAACAGGTCGCGGGAACCGGCCGGGCGCGGCTTGGTCACGTCGGTTTCCGGGACACGGCCCTCCAGCAGGTCGGCTGATTTGAGCGGTTTGGTGATGCCGGGCGAACCGTTGACGACCACCTCGCCCAGAAATTTGAGCACCTTGCTGGCCCGGTCCTTTTTCTCGCGGACCTTGAGCAGTTCCGGGTGTTTCTCGATAAACGAGGTGTCGCACCCCCCTTTCAGAAAAACCGGATGGGTGACGACATTCTCCAGGAAACCGATGTTGGTCTTGACGCCGCGAACGCGAAATTCCTGCAGGGCGCGGTTCATGATGTGGGCCGCTGCCTGGAAGGTCAGACCCCAGGAGCTGATCTTGACCAGCAGGGAATCGTAGTGGGGGGTGATCTTCGCCCCGGTAAAGGCGTTGCCGGCGTCCAGCCGCACCCCGCACCCGGCAGCCGAGCGGTAGGTGGTCAGGGTACCGAAGTCCGGGGCAAAGTTATTGGCCGGGTCTTCGGTGGTGATGCGGCACTGGATGGCATAGCCGCGCATATCCACGGCACTCTGGCTGGAGATGTTGATCTCCGGGTCGGACAGCTTATGGCCGCAGGCAATCAGGATCTGGTCCTGCACCAGGTTGCGGCCGGTGATCATCTCGGTCACCGTGTGCTCCACCTGGATGCGGGGATTCATCTCGATAAAGTACCAGTTCCCCTCCTGGTCCAGGAGAAACTCCACGGTCCCGGCATTGCGGTACTTAACCTGGCCGGCGATCTTGAGGGCCGCGTCGCACAACTCCTCGCGGGTCTTCTGGGACAGGGACAGGGAGGGAGCGAACTCCACCACCTTCTGATGGCGGCGCTGGATCGAACAGTCCCGCTCGTAGAAATGCACCAGATTGCCGAAGTTGTCCCCCAGCACCTGCACCTCGATGTGCTTGGGATTGGCCAGGTAGCGCTCCAGGAACACTGCGGGGTTGCCGAAGGCCGCCTTGGCCTCGCTGCCCGCCGCGATCAGCCCCTCCAGCAGCTCTTTCTTGTTGTGGGCCACGCGCATGCCGCGGCCGCCGCCGCCCGCCGCAGCCTTGATGATGATCGGGTAGCCGTGCTCCTTGGCAAACCGGAGGGCTTCCTCCTCTTTCTCGATGGGGTCCTCGGTGCCGGGCACGGTGGGCACCCCGGCGGCAAAGGCCACCTTGCGGGCCGCGACCTTGTCGCCCAGGGCACGCTGCATCTCGGCGGTGGGGCCGATGAAGGCGATGCCGTTGGCCTCGCACTTCTCGGCGAACTCGGCATTCTCGGCCAGGAAACCGTAACCGGGGTGGATGGCGTCCACGTCGGCCTTGAGGGCCAGGGCAATGATCTCGTCGATCCCCAGGTAGGCGTCGATGGGAGCCTTGCCCTTGCCCACCAGATAGGCCTCGTCGGCCTTGTAACGGTGGAGCGACAGCTTGTCCTCCTCCGAATAGATGGCTACCGTACCGATACCCAGTTCGGTACAGGCCCGAAAGATGCGTATGGCGATCTCGCCGCGGTTCGCGGCCATAACCTTGCGGAACTTCTGTTTCTGCATGAATGTCCTCCGAGTGTATGGGTACCTGGAACGTTTACCGTGATTGAAAATCGGGGGCCTGAACGGTCAAAACATTTAGCAAAACTAAATTTATTCAGCTATTTTAAATAGTTATGCCGTAAACGGTGGCGACAATAAAACAGATTGAAGGGGCTTTGTCAACTACGATTTTTCAGGCCGCGATCAATGATGGGGAGGAGCCGACTGTGCCGGAGGCAACCGAATTACCCCAGGCAATCACCCCCCTTTCCTGCCGAGCACCTTGAACAACTCAAACCAGACAATGCTTGCGATACCGGCAGAAACGCAGATGACCACATCGACCGGATGGATCACCGCAAAACGAAAGAGTGCTCTGAGAAATTGAGTATTTAAAACAATGCCGAGAAAGATGGCCGCTCCGCCGGTTACCCACCAGAGAGCCGCATTGGGTGCCCGGAGAATTTTACCGATGGAGCCGGTCCATGAACGATTGGTCATCATGAGGCCCAGATTGGCGATTATCAAGGTGGTAAATGCCAGGGTGCGGGCCTCGAACTCCCCCTGCCCGCGGCCGAGACAGACACCGAATACAAGCAGAAGCGTCACCAGGACGCTCAGGCCCTGCAGTGTGCTCAGCAATAGGACGCGCTTGCTGAAGAGCGGTTCCCCCGGATTCCGGGGCGGCCTGTTCATCGCATCCGCTTCGGCGGGCTCCACCTCATAGACGATGGAGCAGGCCGGATCTATTATCAGGTGGAGAAAGGCGATATGGATGGGCATGAATAAGAGCGGCCAGTTGAAAAGTACCGGTATAAGCGACATCCCGGCAATCGGGACATGGATGGCCAGCAGGTAGGCCATCGCTTTTTTCAGGTTATCGAAGATCCGCCGCCCCATTTTCACCGCACGTACGATGGCGGCAAAGTCATCGTCCAGGAGCACGAGGTCGGATGCCTCCCGCGCCACATCCGTGCCGCGCCCGCCCATGGCGATCCCGATATGGGCCGCTTTCAAGGCCGGCGCGTCGTTCACGCCGTCTCCGGTCATGGCCACGATCTCGCCGTTGCTCTTCAAGGCGTTCACCAAGCGCAGTTTTTGTTCAGACACCACTCTCGCGAAGATGTTGACCGATTGTATCCTGGCCCGTAACTCATCTTCGCCCATGCAGTCCAGTTCCGGGCCGGTGATGACCTCATGCGGCCGGACAAGGCCAATTTGCCGTGCAATGCTCCGCGCCGTGCCGGGATAGTCGCCGGTTATCATCACCATTCTGATGCCGGCCCGGTAGCAATCCTGAAGAGCGGGCGCCACGGTCAGCCTGACCGGGTCGGTCAATCCCACGAGCCCAAGAAACTCGAAGGTGAACGCGTGCTGTTCCCCCGGCAAACCCGCTTCACTGAAGTACGAGCGTGCCACTCCCAGCACCCGCAGCCCGTCGTCGGCCATCCTGGTTACCGCAGCCATCATCTCGTTATGCCGGGCAGCGCTGAAGTGACAGAGATCGGCGACCGCCTCAGGCGCCCCTTTGGCGGCAATGACATAATCGCTGCCCTCCGGCGCCCTCCAGACATGGGACATGGCGAGGAGTTCCGGAGACAGCGGGTATTCCTTTTCAAGACGCCAATCGCCGTGAAGATGCTCGGTGTGGGCGAGATACTCTTCGCCAAACTCCTTGATTGCCCGTTCCATGGGGTCAAAGGGGTCACGCTGGTTAGCGAGAATACTGAATTCCACCAGATCGTGAAAGGTGTCGGGCGGCGGGTCATTGCGACAGTCGCCGATGCTGCGCAGAAGCCCGTCGGCGTAGAGCGCGGCGACCGTCATCCGGTTCAGGGTCAAGGTGCCGGTCTTGTCCACGCAGAGGACGGTTGCCGAACCGAGCGTCTCCACCACCGGGGTCCTGCGGGCAAGGACCTGGGTTCGGGAAAGCCGCCATGCCCCCAGCGCCAGGAAGATGGTCAGGACCACCGGCAACTCGTTGGGCATGACCGCCATGGCCAGGGTAAGCCCCGCCAGCACGCCATCGAGCCAGGCGCCGCGAGTTATCCCGTAGGCAAGCATCAGGAGAGTGCAGAGAATGAGGACCACCGTGGCCAGCACCCGCACCAGCCGCCCGGTTTCCTGTTGCAGGAGAGTCTCGTCGTTGGTCACACTCTGCAGGGATTTGCCAATTTTACCGATGGCGCTCTGCTGTCCGGTGGCCACCACGCGGGCGATCCCCTGGCCGCGCACCACCAATGTCCCGGAAAAAACGAAGGAGAGATCGTCTCCGCCCGGCTGCGCAACAGGCGAGAAAGCAACGCCGGGCACCTTGCGCACCGCCACGGATTCGCCTGTCAGCAGCGATTCATCGGTTGACAGGCTGGTGCAGTCCAGCACCAGGGCGTCGGCAGGGACCCGGTCCCCTTCGGCGAGGACAATGAGGTCCCCCCGAACCACTTCGCGACCGGCAATCCGCAGCTGGGTGCCGTCGCGAATTACCAGGGCCCGCGGGCTGGAGAGATCGCGAAGCGCCTCCAGGGCCCGCTCCGTCTTGCGTTCCTGGCAGAGGGTGATCCCGGTGACGAAAAAGACGAAGGCAAGAAGCATCAGCGCTTCCTGCATGTCGCCCACCACCAGGTAGATTGCCCCGCAAGCCACCAGCAGCAGGAACATGGGCTCCCGCATCACGTCGAGGGTTATCTGCACGTTACCGCGCTGTTTTGAAGAAGGGAGTTCGTTTGGCCCCTCTTCCGCGAGCATTCTGGCGGCTTCCTGCGAGGTTAGTCCTGCATGATCATATATTCCTGGCTTTCGGGCCATTGGAGCCGCCTTTTTGCGGAGAGCAGAAAAATCCCCGTTCTCCGCTACCGATATCAGTCGAACAATCCTGACCGCCGGGACTTCTTCCCGTGGTGGTCGTTATGACCGGAACCCTCCCCATGATTTTGTTCGTTAGCGTCTTCCGGAGTTGGTGCCGGAGCGTTGCATCCGCGTCCGAACCATGTGCAGCAGCCTGCGAGCCCAGGCGAACTCGGTGGCAAGGATGCCCAGTGCGAAGGGGACAACGACTATGGCCGGACCGGGCAGAACGATCATGGCGATACCAACGGCAAGCAGGGTAATGCCGATGACGGCTACGACCAGACGCTTCAGCTTTTTAAGCGGCCAATTAAACATGGTAACTCGGATCAGGCTTCCCAGGTTCAGACACTGACCACAAAGGGATACAACAACCGGGGGTCACATCAGGAATAATTTTGCGGGGGGACAACGATCCTGTCCGCTATTTGCGGCAGAGCCAGGCGGGGTTCGTGAGGCAACAGCCGGGAAGTCAGTTCGACACGGGGGATGCCCGCAAATGCAGATAAAGGAATATGTCCGGCACAACAGAGGGTGGTTTCGCCGTTATCAGTATCATGATTGGCCGGATATCCCCCGGAGTCGCCGGATATAACCGCACTCTGCCCCGCATGTGCGAAAGGCGCCCCGCACGACGGCCCCGGACAGATGACGGGGAAAACGAGATAAACAACTATCAGGATTACGGATACCGTTTTCATTTGGAGGTAATTTTATCATTGATCGGGCAAAACGGAACAACCCTGAAAGAAAAAATTAGCGTCAGTTGGCGGGCATGACCATGGCGGTCGTAACGGAATTAAGCCTGGACGAGCGACATTGAAACCGCGGGAGGGATCATATGGTATAAAACCGCATGCCCCTGGAAACCGGACTCAGTTCCCACCCTGGTGGCTTTGCTGGTGGATGTCATCAGAAACCCGGGATTTACTGGCAAAGACTTCCCGGCGTCACGCTTGGCGGCCTGATGTCAGAGCGAAAAAAAGAACGTGGCGCCTTTGCCCGGCTCCCCTTCCGCCCAGACGTTGCCCTGGTGATTTCTGATGATGCGCTGTACAATCGCCAGCCCAATGCCGAACCCGTCGAAATCGCTATCGGCATGCAGGCGCTGGAACGTTCCGAACATCTTGCCGGCGTGGTTCATATCGAATCCGACGCCATTATCGCGGACAAAATAGACCGGCTCCCCACCGGAATGGAACATCCCGAATTCTATCTGCGGTTCATCCTTTGGGGAGGTGTATTTCCAGGCGTTTCCGACAAGATTGTTTAACACGATGTTCATCAGGTGCTTGTCCGCGCAGCAGTAAACCCCCTCCTGGATGAGGAACGCGACCTGCCGGTCCGGGTCCTTCAGGCGCAGTTCCGCTCTGACGTCGGAGACGATCAGGCTGAGATCCACCGTCTCCCTGGTTATGGCTTGCTGTGACAGCCTTGAGAACGAGATGAGCGCTGTCAGCAGCTCTCCCATATGCTTTGTTTTCTGGCTGATGATTTCAGCGAACCTTTCGCCCTGTTCATCAAGACCGCCGCCACATCTGTCCAGAAGGAGCTGGCTGCAGCTATCGATTACGGTCAACGGATTGCGCAGATCATGGGAGACCGTGTAATTGAAGGCTTCCAGATCGGCATTGGCCGCCTCCAGCTCCCTGGCGCGATCCGCCAGTGCGGCGTTGAGGGCTTCGACCTTTTCTTCCGCGCGCTTGCGGGCGGTGATGTCCTCTTTCACGGCAACGTAGTTGGTGATGGCGCCTGTTTCGTCGGTGACGGGAGAAATGGCGGCAGACTCCCAATAAAGCTCACCGTTCCTTTTCCTGTTCAGAAACTCGCCGCGCCATTCCTTTCCAGTGCTGATCGTACGCCACAGGGCATCATAAAAGGCAGGGGACATGACCCCCGATTTGAGGATGCGCGGATTTTCCCCCATAACCTCATCGGGAGAGTAGCCGGTAAGCTCGAAAAACTTGGGATTGGCGTATTCGATCTTCCCGCATGCGTCGGTGATCACTACCGTGCTGGGGCTTTGTTCGACCGCACGGGAGAGCTTGCGGATAAAAAGGTGCTGGGACGCCACCCGCCTCTTCAGCCTGATCGTTGAGACGCTTTTGTCGATGGCGGCAAAGAGTTTCTCGTAGTTGACCGGTTTGAGCACGTAATTGTTTATGCCCAGTTCGATGGAGTCCAGCAGGTATCGTGTCCCGCTGTGCGCCGTCAGGACGATGATGACGGTTTCGGGGTTAATGGCCCTTATGGCGGCGGCCATTTCGACGCCGTCCATGACCGGCATGCTGATGTCCGTAATGACGATATCGTGGCGATGTTCCCTGAAAAGCGCCAGCCCCCTCTCGCCGTTTTCCACGGCATCGAAACGCCCGAAACGGTAGGTGCTTTCAAATACCGAGCACAGGATCTCGCGTGCGCTCTGTTCGTCTTCCACATAGAGGACCGAAAGTAACGGTTGACCTGACTGCATGTCACACCTCGATGGTGAATTCCGCGCCATCGCCCACATTGCGGACGCTCAGCCGGCCATGCATGTTTTTTTCTATGATGGTCTTGGCCATGAACAATCCGATACCTGTCCCCTTATCCGGCCCCTTGGTCGTGAAATAAGGCTCGAAGATCTTGTCGATGACCGGGGCGGGGATACCGCCCGCGTTGTCGCTTATGGTGACCGCGGACACGCCGTCCCTGCCGAAGCCCCTGATCACGACCCTGGCGTCATCCATATTTCGCTCGGTAAAGGCATCGCGCGCATTCAGCAGAATGTTGAGGACAACCTGGGAGTATTCGTTCGGGAAGCCGGAAACCCACACATCCTCCATATCCGCATCGAGCTCTATATGGTGGACCTTGAAGCTCTCATTGATCAGTGAGATGGTCTGAAGAATGATGGCATGGACGCTGAAGGAGGTCTTTTCCTTATCCGGCTTGAAAAAGTTTCTGAAGTCATCAATGGTCCGGGACATGTGATAGACCAGTTTCATGGCTTCCCGGGTACTCTCCTGCAGGAATTCGGCGTCGAACTTGCCCGAGTTGTAGAAGAGCTGCAATCTCTGGATGATGAGCCCGAGAGTGTTAAGCGGTTGGCGCCATTGATGGGCAATATTGCCTATCATCTCACCCATGGCGGCCTGACGGCTCTGGAGCAGTATCAGGCGTTCCTTCTCCCTGATGTCCTGCTCCGTACGCAGACGCTCGGCTGTTTCCGCCAGCAGCTGCTGCTCGGCAAGCTTTCGTTCGGTGATGTCGGTGTGGGAACCGGCCATGCGGTGGGGGTTGCCGTCGTCGTCCCGGAAACAGGCGCCGCGCGTCAGGACCCAGCGATAGCTCCCGTCCTGGTGACGCAAGCGGTATTCCAGGCAGAACTCGGGGGTTCGCCCTTCCAGATAGTCCTTAAGGGCATTCGATGCGGCCTGATAATCATCGGGGTGGATCAGGCTCATCCACTCCTCCATGACATTGTCTATCTCACGGTCACCGTACCCCAGCATCTCCTTCCAGCGGGGCGAGACAAAAGCTGAATTGGTTTCCAGGTCCCAGTCCCAGATGCTGTCGCTGGCCCCCTGAACGGCGAGCATGTAACGTTCGTTGCTCTTGCGCAGCGCCGACTCCGTCTGTTTGAGGGCGGTAATGTCGAATGCGGTTGACCGGCACATGATATAATTGCCACCTTCATCCCGCATGGCAACAGCATTGACCATGACCGACAATTGGCTTCCGTCCTTGCGGACCAGCTCGAATTCGGCGCCCTTAATCTCCCCTTCCTGCTTCAAGCGGGAGAAGGTTGCCTCGAATATCTCCCTGCCGCCTTCCGCAAGGATGTCACTGAAGCTCATCTTGCCAAGGACCTCATGGCTGCTGTAGCCAAGCCAATTGAGCTCCGTATCGTTGATGAGCACAAAGACGCCCTGTTCGTTCAGCGAGTGATAACCGCAGGGGGCATTGCTGTACAGGTCCCGGATCTCGTTGGACGTTCTGGCGAGATACTCTTCCGTCCTCTTCCGTTCCGAGACATCGCGAAAGATGATACAAGCCCTGAGGATTCCGTCCTTATCGGCAAAAAGCGATGAACTCAGCTCACAGGGAACCCCGCTGCCGTCCTTGCTCAGAAACGTCACCTCTCCACGCGCCTTGCCGGTCAGCGCCCGCTCCTCAAGCAGGGCCGACGTCCGCTGATCATCCACATCGACGATTTCCCGCCTGCTCCGGCCGCGCACCTCGTCTTCGGTCATGCCGAGGATGCGGCAGGCTTCGGGGTTCGCCTCCAGCACCTCGCCCTCGGACGTGGCAAGCAAAATGCCATCGATGCTGTTGTTAAAGAGGGAGCGGTAACGTTCTTCATTCTCCCGCAAGGCCTCTTCAACCCGTTGCCGCTCGGCAATTTCCCTTTTCAGAATCTGGATCGCTTCCGCCAACTCGGAGGTCCGCTCGGCAACCCGTTGTTCGAGTTCCGCATGAGCCCGCTGCAACTCCTGCTCAACCCTTTTTCGTTCGGTGATATCGGTGATGATCGAAAAAAGATGTGCCCTGCCGCGAAAACGGATTATCCCGGAAAAGACCTCCACACTCCGCAGGGAGCCGTCAGCCAGGCGATGCTGAAAGAAAAATCGTGAGGGAGTACCGTTGAGGGCACGGTGCATATTCTCCCTGGTCTCATCCTGAGCCTGGATGTTAATGTCGAATATGCGCATGGCGGTGAGCTGCGCTCGAGAATAACCGTAAAACGAGATCGCCGCGGGGTTGGCATCCACAATGTTTCCGCTGTCCGGCTCAACTATCAGCATTGCATCGGTACTGCTGTCGAACAGGCTGTTGTAACGCGCTTCGCTTTCCTCGCACGATATGCGCATGCGGGAATGCACCCTCAGGAAGGCGACCGACAGCCACAGCACGGTCATCGCCAGCACCCTGTTGAAGAGGGCTGTGCCAAAATTGATGGGAGGAGGCGTAACCAGGAGATCGACAACCATCAATATTGTGCTGGCGCCGGCCAGCCAGGTGACGGGCCCGCCACCCAGGCGCCGGAACAGGAGCAAAGGCATGAAAAGGTAGCCGATCCAGACCGCAACGCTTGGCGGGGCCAGCAGATCAACAACAAAGATGGCGCCGCATAAAGCGACAGCACCTGCCAGCGCTATATTTCGTTGTCCTGATTCAGCCATGACGGGATCAATCACTCCGAAAAAAGTTGTCACATCTTGGATCGCCCAAACAAGACCATTTCAATCTTTATGGGTATACAGCAGTATTCATAGCAAAAAATCACAATAATTTCACCTCTATATTTTTTAATGTGGTGATCGGCATACCGGGGATCGCACAGAGGGACAATGAATCGCGCCGCTGTTGCGAACATCTTCCGGGGCACAGGCTGGCCGGGTTGTTATGCAACACCGGCACTTTTCCATTGCGGCATTAAACAGGGGGGTTTTTATTCCCTGGTATTTTTTGCAGGGTGATTGAAATGCTGATTTTTTTGATATAGTATGCAGAGCCATGCAAAAGGGCCGTTTATGAAGCGACGAGGGTGCTCCGCCATCATCGCGTTGCCCGTAGCAAACAGGAAAATCCGACCATGCGGGAGTTGACCGTGGAGAGTCCGAATAACGGCACAATGCCGATCATGATCGTGGATGACGACCCCCAGGCCTTGTCATTGCTCAGGTCGTTGCTCTGTCATGATGGATACGACAATGTCATCACCTTTGACGACAGCCGCAGGGCCGTGGACTATTTCGACACCCGGGACATCGCCGCCGTGGTGCTGGACCTGTCCATGCCCAGCTTTCACGGCATGTATCTCCTTGAGCTCTTTACCAAGAACAAACCGCATGTACCGGTCATCATCGTTACGGCGGAAAACCAGATCGATTCGGCGATCGACTGTATCAAGGCCGGAGCGGCCGATTATTTGACAAAGCCGATCTCGATCAACCGCTTCATGGCCAGCATTACCCGGGCGCTGGAGTTGCGTTCCCTGAACGAGGGCATCAGCTCTCTCCATGACTCGTCGCAGAACGTCACCCCGCCATCGACAATCGCCTCCCGGCACTCGATTGTTACGCAAAACAAAAATGTGCTCTCCCTCATGCAGTATGTGGAGATCATATCGAACTCCCATCAGGCGGTCCTGATCAATGGGGAAACCGGGGTGGGCAAGGAACTCGTTGCCAGGGCAATACACTGCATTAGCAAAAAGAAAGGGGATTTCGTATCCGTCAACATTTCGGGCCTGGATGACCTGATGTTCTCCGATACCCTCTTCGGGCATAAAAAGGGCGCCTTCACCGGGGCGAACCAGGACCGGGAAGGCCTTATAAAAAAGGCGGCCAACGGCACCATATTCCTTGATGAGATCGGAGACCTGAACGAAATCTCCCAGGTAAAACTGCTCCGCCTTCTCCAGGAAAACGAATACTATCCCCTTGGGCTGGACACCCCCCTCCAGAGCAATGCCCGCCTCGTGGTGGCTTCAAACCATAACCTGCGTCAACTGGTAAACGAGGGAAAGTTCCGCAAGGACTTCTATTACCGCCTCTGCACCCACCAGGTATCCATCCCCCCATTGCGGGACCGCCTGGATGACATTCCACTCCTTCTGGACCATTTTGTCGAAGAAACCGCCAGGATCATGGGGAAAGAGCGACCAGTCTACAGGAAGGAGCTCGTTGATCTCCTGTGCAGCTACGATTTTCCCGGCAATGTGCGCGAACTGAAGGCCATGGTCTTCGACAGCGTCACCAAGGCAACATCATCGAAGCTGACGACCGAGTGTTTCAGCGAGCTCATCGAACGGGAACGGGATTCGTTGCCGCCACAGGAAAACAACCAGGCACCCAAGGGCCATACGGGAACCAACGGGGTTGTCTTCGACCGCTTCCCCACCCTGAAACACGCCGAAACGGAACTGATCCGCAGGGCCCTGGAAATCGCGAAGAACAACCAGGGAGTAGCCGCCCGGATGCTGGGCATCACGAGGCAGGCCCTCAATAATCGTTTGCAGCGGCTCAAGAAGGGCAACGGCTCCGCCTGACCCGCCCGGGAGATTCGGCATCCCTGTTCCGAAAGGCCGCCGGTCCCCCCGGCAGGAGCCACGAAAAAGGCCCGCTTTCAAGGCGGGCCGGGGGCGGGCGAACGAACGACCTACTTCTTATGGCACTGGCGACACTCGACCGGACCTTTGTCGTAGAGGTCGTGACATGAAATGCAGAGAGCATGGGCGCTTTCCTTGCCCCAATTGTCGATCTTGCCGTTCTCGCGCGCGTGGCAGTGAAAGCATTCGTTGTTCAGATCCTTCTGATGCTTTCTATGCTGAAACGGCAGGGACATGACCCCCATCTTGAGGTTGATGATTTCCGGGCCGGGGTCCGGAGCCCCTCCCGCCGGAACGGCTGAAGACATCCCATACAACGACAGCAACGCAAGCATCGGAACGATAATACGCTTCATGATCCAGTCCCTCCCTCGGCATTGATTTCAGCGACACTGTGGAAAACCCAAAGCCTAAATTGTGACACCATATATCGCCCTGTTCAGCGGCTTTGCGATATCATTTTGCCGCCTCGGCCTTGTCTTGAACGACTCCATCCCCTCTTGCACAACAAATACCTAAATTGTCCTGTGCTGATGAATCACCGCTTTCGGCTCAAGGCGGGACCATAGTACGGGTTGGCCGGAGGGAGCCGATACGCACTATTTGACCGGGCAGCCGTAACCGTAAGCGACGGATTCAAGGGTATCGCCGACGGTGCGAAAGGCGGCGACAAGGGCAACGCAGCGGGCAAGGGGGGCCTGAACCTCATAGGAGGCCAGGGTGCGCCCGCTTTCATGGGCTTCGGGGAAACGCCGCATGAACTCTTTGCCGGTAAGGGGAAGATTGGCAGAGGTGGTACCGTCGACAAGAAGCACAAGGGTACCCTGGTTGTCAAAATAGAGCTGGTAAGGGGATCCCGGAGGAGCGAAGAGCTGTTTTGGCGTCAACGCAACCGTACCGATGGTGAATGTGGCGCTGTTTTGCCGCCCCTGGCCAAGCCCGGCGCCGGCATCTTCAAAAAGGCGCCTGGCCGTCTCTTCGGTCGTCCGCCCCAGTTCGACGACGCCGATCGCCTTGCCACTCGCAAGCCGGACCGTGACAAGCTCCGGATGGAGGGCGGGCGACGGCTCATTGCCCGCTTTCCCGGCACTGCCCTCCCCTACTCCGGCAGCGGGCGTCCCCGCAACAAGCGGGGAAAGAGAGATGCTCACCCTCCCGGCCGGAGCGTGCGGAACCTGCGCCTCGCTCATCTTCGCCTCTACCGTTATGAAATTCAACATCGGTTCATCCCCGGCAGTTGAGATAGCGGTCTTCCCCTGCAGAAGGTCGTTTGTAGTCAGAACAACGAGAAAACGTTCGTCCCGGCTTTTATCGGTAAAGGTCAGCCCCCCCTCAAGCTTATGGCGCAAACCGGCCGTTTCCTGCACCGTTTCCAGGTAGCCCGCCTGCCGAAGGGTAAAGGTTTCCAGCCCTGTCGAGCGCACCAACTTCCGGTTTTCGTCAAGCGTGACGAGTCGGGGAAAGAAAATGTAGGCCGATTTCAGGTTGTCCCCGATGACAAAGCTGCTGACGGTGACCTTGTATGGATACGGCCCTTGCGGCAGGGCAAAAGCCCGAAAATAGCTCTTGCCGGTGTCGAACCGGTATGCAGGTGAACCGGCGCCCATTGCGAAGCTCTTTTGGTCGCCCGGACGGAGCGGTTCCACCGGCAGTTCCGCCAGAGAGGCACAGCAGACCGGGGCCTCCGTGTAACGGCGAAGCGCTGTGCCGTAGGGTGCGGCGCACCCCTGAATGAGAATCAACGCCACCAGGGCAAACAGATGCGGAAGGATTCTCGGGAAACGTTTTGCCAAACGCCGTGCCTGTGCGACGCCACATGCGGCAAAACGCCGCCCTCCTGGTCGAACGGGCAGGCAAACATCCATGCCCTGCCAATTTGGCATGACTAACCGATTCATCTCTCCTCCTCTGTGCCGCCCCCCCCCTTTCATCGCGCCAGGAGTTAGTCGGGCTTGCCCGACTGATAGTACCATACTCGGAAGGGTAAAAGGCATTTTAATAAATGCACTGGTCGTCATTCTGACGAATAAATACTAAAACATGCAAAAGTCATCAATATTTTCGGCAAATTTTATCAGGTTGTCCTACTATTGCAACTCGTAACCGCGCAAGAATTGAGTTCTTTACTTATGAGAAGTTGATTGCTATACAGTAAAAATGAATTATGTAAGCGGGCATGAAAAGCCGTTTGTACTGTCTGTGGTCCTGGGCATACTCGTCATGCTGGCGGCATCCGGCATGGCCGCTACCGATCCGGCAGCACAGGGGCGGCAGGGGGTGGCCGGCCTTTCCCGGCAAGAGGCGCTACGCCTGGGAGAGCAAATGTACCGGAACGGGATCCTGCCGTCCGGTGAACCCCTCAAAGCCCTGGTCCAGGGCGATATCCCCGTTGACGGGACCGTGTTCACCTGTGTGAGTTGCCACATGCGCGGCGGCTTCGGGTCGTTTGAGGGGGGGGTCCTGACAACCCCCACCACCGGAAAATACCTGTACCAGCCGGTTTTCAACCTTCGCCAACTCAGTTCAGCCGAAAAAAAGACGATTCCCCGATATTTCCAGCCCCTGAACGAGACACCTCCCACACGCCCGGCCTATACGGATGCAACCCTGCTGACCGCCCTGCGGGGCGGGATTGATCCTTCCGGGAGAAGGCTCAATAACGCCATGCCACGCTATTTCCTCGATGACCGGAATAGTGCCATACTCATTTTTTACCTGAAATCCCTTGGTGCGGAGCAAGCCCCCGGCGTGACGGAGACGACTGTCCGTTTTGCCACGGTGCTTACCGACGACGTGCCCCCTGAAGAGCGTGACGCAATGATGGCGACGCTGGAGAATTATGCCCGCGGCCGCAACCTCATGGCGGAAAATGCCGAAGTGCGGTCCAAACGGGGATTTTCCGCGGAATGGATGGATTTTGCCTATCGCCGCAAACTGTCCATAGTCCGCTGGGACCTAAAGGGGCCGCCCGAGACATGGCGCGGCCAGTTGGAGGAGTATAATCGGAAGGAACCGGTATTTGCCCTCCTGGGGGGGATGACGAATGGTGAATGGCGGCCGATTCACGATTTCAGTGAAGAGCATCACATCCCGTGCATTCTCCCGATCACCGATTTGCCCGTTATCTCCGAGGGCGACTGGTATACCCTCTATTTTTCCAAGGGTTTGTACCAGGAAGGCGAAGCCGCGGCTGGTTACCTCGCAAAGTCGGTACCGTTCCCTCCGGAGAAGACGGTGATGCAGGTATTCCGCGATTCGCGTGAAGGGCGCGCCCTTGCCGCAGCGTTCCGGAAAACCTGGCATGATCAGGGCCGTCTTCCACCGCTGGAACGGGTGATTCGTGAAGGGGAGGTGTTTACCAAGGAATCCATGCATCGGTTGCTGGAAAAGGAGAAGCCTGCCATTCTGCTTGTATGGTTGGGCGATGAGGCCGTGCCGGCCCTGGAAGCGGCAGCTTCAGACGGCTGCCGGCCAGAGATGGTCTATGTCTCGGCGGGCCTGATGAAGAAAAATCTCGGGAGACTCCCGGAGAACATGCGGGACACGACCTACATCACCTATCCGTATGCGCTTCACGTGGGCGGGAAGTTGCTCGACGCGAACCAGGCACCGGGAACGCCGCCTAAAGGTAAAAACATGCCCTCCGACCGAAGGGTATCATCCGGGACCTGGTCGCTCTGGCTCGTCCTGAACGATGCGCTCATGATGCTGGGGACCAATTTCTATCGCGACAATCTTCTCGACAAGATCGACTGTATCCGGGACAAAACCTACCCGTATACCGATTATGAACGTTTGAGCTTTGGCCCCGGGCAGCGCTACGCCGCGAAGGGATGCTACATCGTGCAGATGACCCACGGGCCGAAGCCGGAGTTGGTGAAAAAAAGCGACTGGGTCATCCATTGAAAAAGAGCCCCGCTTTACCGCCGCTTGAAAACCGTCATTATTGCGTTTTTTCCAGCTTTTCCTGCCGCTGATTCTCCCGGAACCTGCGCTCTTTTGCCAACGTTTCCCCGTACTTTTTCTGCTGTTCAGGGGTCAGAATCTCCTTGATCCTGTCGTGGTTCGCTTCGCGAATCTGCTTGAACCTTTTCAGTTTCTGCTCTTTTGTCAACGATCTGTCTTCGCGCAAGACCTTCATCTGCCCCAGCTCTTCATCGGTCAACGCCCGCATCCTCTTCCTCTGTTCCGGGTTCAGGGAGAGCCTGTCTTCCCTATTTCCAAGCTTTACGCCGGGGATTGCCCTGCGCATCTGTCCGGTCCCCTGGGTCTGGTCGGGGATTGCCGCTGTAACCTGGTCCTCCTGTGCCGCACCGGACACCCCATATCCGGCCATACAGCAGACCAGCAGCAAAACCGCACGACAGGCCCTAACCATCCTGGAAGCGGAACCGGGCATAGCAGTCTCCTTTGCAGTAGTGCGCCATAAAAATCGCGGGGTTATCTAAAGAAGTGTGAGGCTGGAGGCAATCAGCACCCCGCTTTTCATGGTCCCCTCCACCTCCACCATTACGGAATTGGCAACACTTTTGAGAGAGATGGTGGCGGCGCTGACGGTGGTCCCGTTTACGATGAAGGTGGTCCCGGAAAGCCCGGACACGAACCCGGCCACGGAAACATGGTCCCCATCCTTCGCCGCAACCCCCCCGTTGAGCGAAACCAAGCTCCCCGACGTAACGAGACTCAGGCCCGGAGCGTTTCCCGGGGTGAAATTCGAACTCAGCTCTTTCACGCTGACAAATTGACCGCTGGTAAAGTGAAGCGGCACATAAACAGGATTCATCCCGGAGTAATCTATCGACAGGTTGCCGATGGTGAACGACATGCCGATGGGGTCCACGTTGTTCGCCGTTCCCCGTATCCCGAGAAGGATATCGGTGGACAGGTCCACGGCCTGTGCCACAAGCTCGACACGCGTCGCCTGGAAACCGTTGATGCCGTTGTCAAAACCGCTGACCTTCACCACATTGTAGAGCGTCGGCTGGGGATTCAGCGCCGACTGGGGTTGGGCAAATTGGGGGCTCAAATGGGGATTCAACCTGGCGACGGTACTCACGTTTGCAAAGATTATTTTGGTGCTGCTGAAGTTAGCGAAGACCGTCTGGTTGGGTGGGGTGGTGGAGACCAACACCTGCTGTCCCATGATGGTGAGGGTATTGTTCAGAATGTTGACACAATCGACCGGTCCCTGAAAATTACTGGCGTATTCTACGCTGGTCGCCGTTCTGCGGATGGCGTGGCTGGTACGGTTGTCAAAGATTCCCCTGACGCTGACCACCATGCCGACCTGCAGGTCGCTCGTTTTGCCGGACAGGCCGTCAATAGTGATGCCTGCACTGCTTACGTTGTAAAAGACGCCGTTGACGACGACAGTCCCCGGAGCGGTGATGACCCCCCTGTTGACGGTATTCGCCGCCGGAGCGCCCCCTCCCCCTCCGCCGCTGCAACCGGCCAATGCCAGCGCGGAAATTGCCAGCGCGGCTATCAATAATAAGATTTTCCCTCGCATAGGGTACCTCCATTCTCATGCTTGAATTCCTGGCACGCGGTTTACGGCTTGGCGCCCTGGGGTTTCTCCGTCTTTGCGGCATCGCGTTGTGCCAGGAAATTTGCCGTATAGATGTAATCATCGATGTAATCATGCTTCCCGTCGTTGTTAAGGTCGGAACGCCCCCCATCCCCGGTGCCGCGCTGCTTCAGAAAGGCAGCGAAATCAGCCTCGGTCAGCGCCTTCGCCTGGCCGGTTTTAGGGTCCGTGGCAAGGGGTGGCGCAACCGTCAACGACAGCTCCGCCATCTTGCCGTCCTGCATGACAATTACCGATGCATCCAGCGTACCTTTGTTCGGAAGGAGCTCGACCACCCACGCGGAAGCACCCGACTTGTTGAGGGAGACGAGCTTTGCCTCCCTGAAGGCAAACTCTGGCTCTGACTTGCTTGCTGCGGGAAAACTGATCAAAACCTTGACGGTGGCCTTTCCATCGGACAGGGCCAGCGGCGGCTGTTGCGAGTTTCCCGCCATGCCGCTCCTGAACAGGGCGATGAGGCTTTGGGGGCTTCTTTCTCCCTGAAATACCCGAAACCGCTCAAGAACGCTTCCGGTGAGCAGGGCATCATTTTCTTCCGTGGCTGTTTGCGGAACGGCCTTGGCGACCAACGGGCCGGTCTCTTTTGCCGCGGCATCGGTGGCCTGCTTTTGGGTCTTCTCCGCCTCGGGGGTCACAGAGGAAGCCTCCCCACTGGTTTTCGCCGCGGCCGCTGTTCCGGTGTCAGGCATGGTAACAGTGCCCAGGTAGGTGGGATTGGCGGTGCCGGTCGTAGCGGGAGGGGAGGCTCCTGAAGCAGCATCTGTCCCTGAACCACCGCTGACTCCAGGGCCGCCCCCAGCGAAACCTGCCCTTGCCCCGGCAGATGCTGTTTTTATCGGGACGACGATCGTCTGGACCGGCAGAATACTGCCGTTGGAATCTTTGAGCGTAGTCGATGCGGTCACGGGCGCCGTGGGATCCCCGATTATGTCAAAGGTTATGGTCGCAAGGGTTCCCGACCCTGACCGTACCTTCGGAAACGGATCGGTGCCGGAATAACGAAGCAGGCCAGGGGAGTTGAAAGGGGGAACCATCGGCATGCCGAAAATCAGACTGCCCTGGGCGACCCTTGGGTTTGCCAGGGCAGTCGCATCGTATTGGATATCGATTTGAACCCCCTCAACCCCGGCAAATCCATCCCCCTGCACCACGAACTGACCGTTGCCGGATGGGGAAACCGTCACAATTGCGTCGGCATGCCCGAGCGCGGCGGTGCCGAATATCAGGATGAACGAAACGATCAAGCCACACGTCATATTGCTGCTCTTCATGTAATCCTCCAGCTTTGTCAGCCCGGGCCGGGGAATGCCATCCATACAGGGGGTTCCGGACCGGCGGTGGTGAATTCAGGTGGTTCCTTTGTTGCCGCCCTATTTCTTGATAACGCAATCAATGATCGCGTTGATTCTTCTGTTTCTCTGCCGTCCTTCCTGGGTGTTGTTATAGGAGACGCGCCGGGTGTAACCATACCCTTCTGCGGTGAGACGGGTCCGCTCAATCCCCAAGTTTTTCACCAGGTAGTTCACCACGCTTTGGGCGCGCCGGACGGAGAGCTTCATGTTGTAGTCGTAACCGCCCACGTTATCGGTGTGCCCCTCGATGACGGCGGTGGTCGTCGGGTATTTCTTCATGAAGTCGCTGATCCTGGCGATTTCACCCCGGTACTCGGGATTGATCACAGCCTTGCCCGAGTCAAACTCTATCTGGAGCGACACACAGAGCCGTTGGGGGAGAACACTTGGCGTAAGCGCCTTGACGTCGATGGGGCAATCAACGACAGCCTCGATCCTGCGGTTCTTCTCCTGGCCCTCGATGGTGGCGTTGTCGGCAATGGGGCGGGTGGAGCCATACCCGACTGCGGAGAGGCGGGAACGTTCGATCCCGAAGGTTTGCGTGAGGTAGTCCACGACAGCCTCGGCGCGCTGCCGGGAAATGCGCATGTTGGCCTCGGGATTGCCGACGTTGTCGGTATGCCCTTCGACGACAATGGTGGTGGTCGGGAACTGCTTCATGAAATTGCCAACGATTGCGATCTCTTTATAGTATTCCGGGGGAATCCGGGTGCTGCCTATATCGAAACCGATGTGGAGCGTGACACAGTATTTGCTTGATCCCGGGGCCGGTTCGGCAGCCGGCAGCGGTTCCAGCGGCGTCTCATTAGCCGGCGGAGTGCCAGCTTCGGGTGAAATGCCGGGGATCGGCACTACCCCAACCTGCGACGAGGCTCCGGGGGCGGCCGCTGCGCCTGCCTCAGGCTGGGCGCCAGGGGGCGCCACAGCGCCGGGCGCCTGTTGCGCACCCGCACCTTCCGCCGGCTTGGCCGCCGGCCGGGCGACTGAAGGCGGTTCCGGCTCAGGCTCAGGCTCCAGGGCTTCTTCGGACTCGGGGGACGACTTGAGGTACGAAGCCACCTTCTTCCAACTGAAATGGTAGGTGAACCCAACCGTATACTCGTAATTTAACATCGTGTCTTTTCCGGGGACGATGATCTGTCTTACATCGCCGCGCAGTGCCCAATCCTTGTTCAGGAAATATTTCAGCCCCCCCCCGTAGTCGAGAGCGCCGCGAGTGGCGTGAGTATGCGCCGTGCCCCCCAGAAAGGCGCCGAGTTCATAATCCGTCGTGATGGCGCTGTAACCGGCCGCCAGGTAGGGAACGAGTCTGTTGTCGGGCATGAAGTGCCACAACAGGTCTGCGCCGTAACGGTAGACATGGAGATCGCTGACGGGCGACTCGGTGCCATTCGACATGACGTAATCGAACAGCGCCTCGAAGCCGAAATTACTGGTGAAATTATAGCCGCCGCGGATGCCGTAGGCCGGCCTGGTTTGCTGATGCTGCGCCCCGTCAAAGGTGTAGCCGCCGATCACCGGAGCCGAAATGGTGAAGAGATCGGCCTGGTTGCCGACTGCGACAGCGGCCGGTGCGGTGCACACCAGCAGTATCAGGGCCGCCAACAGGGGTATGGTCAATTTCACGGCATGCCTCCCTCGTAATGAGTATCCTCGCTCAGTCATAACAAATGCCGCTGCAACGGACGTTTCCCGTCCAGTGTCCGCCGTTACCGGAATAGCTCCGCCTTGCTGACGGCGCCGGTGCCGCCCACGATGAGCACCATGTCATGGGTAAGTACGCTACCGTTGGACAGCGTGGTCCCCTTGGGAATAAGGGTGGCCGTATGGCTCGTTCTCACCTCGTTCATCAGCAATAACGGCAACGGTTTCACCTCTCCGGGCGCAAACTGTATCGGCGGCCCGGCAAAGGCCCGCGTATTCGGATCGTAAAACTCGGCCGTGTTATCGCCCGAGCCTCCCGCAAGAAGCACCCGGGTGTCTTCCAGAAGCGTGGCGGTGAGGTAGGTGCGCAACACGGTCATGGAATAGGTAAACGCGAAGGTGCCGGTAACCGGGTCGTAGAGTTCGGCGTTCGCCGCCGTCGCCCCGCCGGCGATGAGGACCCCGGCATTGCCCCCCCCCGAGAGGAGCGTGGCCGTGTGGTTGCTTCTTGCCAGGTTCAAACTCCCGGTCAGCGTGAAGGTGCCGGTAGCAGGGTCGTAGAGTTCGCACCGGGTATTGTCCGGCGTTCCGCCGGCGATAAGGACCTTGCCCGTGTTCAGGAGCGTGGCGGTGTGGGCGGACCGGGCCACATGCATGGAACCCGTGGGGGTGAAGGCGCCTGTGGCGGGGTTGTACAGCTCTGCACTGGCCAGGGGAGAAGCGCCGTTGTATCCCCCTGCTATAAGGACCGTTCCGTTGTTGAGGATGGTGGCGGTGTGGGCGGACCGGACGTCGGACATGGAGCCCGTGGGGGCGAAGGTGCCCGTGGCGGGGTTATACAGTTGCGCGTCGCTGCGAGACCTCGTGCTGTCCCAACCGCCGGCCACGAGGACTTTTCCGCTGTTCAGAAGCGTGGCGGTGTGCAGGGCGCTGGAATAGGCCATGAAGCCGGTGGTCCGCGTAGAGATGCCCGTGGCGGGGTCAAACAATTCCGCACTTCTGTGGTAATGGTTACTGCCGGTTATGCCGAGCCCCCCCCCAGCAATGAGTACCTTGCCACCGGGGAGGAGCGTCGCCGTGTGATTGTCCCGCGGGTCGATTGTTTTACCCGCGGATGAGGAAAATCTGCCCAGGATCGGGCTCAGGGTGACAAGGGTCGATGCCGAAACCGTTATCCCTTTGCTGTTGGTGACCGTAAGCGTGTATTTGGTTGTAGCCGAGGGTTTGAACGTCGTGAAATTCCCGAACAAGAGCCGGGTCGTCACGACGCCATCACTCAATGTCGCCTTGAGACCGGAGTAACTGTAAAAAAGCGTGGTAGGCTGCCCCTTGCTGACAATCGAGGGCGTCGTTTGAAAGCTTCTGATGGCTGGATTGGGTGCCGTGTCATTGCCACCACCGCAACCGGCAATCAGCAGAGCGCCGAGGAAGATGTTCAGCAACCGAATACCATTTTTCACATGTAACATGCCTTCCTCCTTCATGTCGGTCCGCACAACGACCTGCCTTGTGGCTCAGTGGAACAGTTCATTCCCGGCCGAATCAAAATACGTGGTGCTGATGATGTACAGATTTGCCGACAATGGCGTAGAAGCCGAATCCGCAGCCTCGCAGCTGATATTGGCCAAGCTGAAGTTCGGCGCGCTCGGTTCGTTCGGAACATAATGGAACAGAAACAGCGGGACAAGCGCCTTCATGTTGATCCCCTGCATGGAAGTGATATGGAGGTTTGTCGCTCCGCCGTCCGGGATCCCCGGAAGCAGGGGGGTCGTATCCTCGGCAAGCAGGAGCGGAGAGTCGATACCCACGAAATCGTCGAACACCGGCGCCGGCAAGGTGCTCACCAGATCAAAGTCGAGCCTGCCCACACTGGTGAGCGGTTTTCTCAGCCCCACCCGGACCTCGATGGCCGCGGGTTGGACGATGAACGATACGCTTGTCTGTCCCCCCAGGACCGAGGTGCCCTGGATAACATTTGAGGTGGCCCTGACAACGAATCTCCCCGGCAGGGGGCTTTTGAGGGTAACCCACGCCATTCCGCCCACATCCGTCTTGACGACCCTGGAGGTTACGGTGGAAAAATGCGAAAAGGTTGCCGAATTAGGATTAATGTGGGAAAAGCTGTCCACATCCGGGGTAACGGTGAACGTAATCGGGCTGCCGAACTTGACCAATGAAGTATAATTGGAAAAATTTGCGTAGACAGTGGTCGAATAATTGACCAGAACCGGGTTGTTCAGCGAGGCCATCACGACCGGCGTGGTTGCCGCGCCCCCACCTTCACAGGCGGAAAAGAGCATCATCGTCCCGGCCAGTATCGTCAGGTATGCACCAATTCTAAAACTCATGGAACTCCTCCTTCGTAAGACGGATCTATTCTCCGTGCCCTTCCGGTTTTCCCCAATTCCTGTTCCGTGGCGACCTGATCCTGAATCCGCGATGCCCGAATGGCGGATCGAGCGCCATCCCGGAGTCAAACGCCGCCCATGAAACACCATGCCGACTGTGCCGTACCCCCACCGCCACGGCTGAGAAACGGTGCCTGCAACGCCCGGACTGGGGCATGCAGAGCGAGAGGAACCGTGAAAGCTACGGATTCAGGATGATGTAAACCTGAACCGGGTGCACAGCCTAATAAGCGCTCAATCCGACGACCTTGCGCAATATCAGCAGGGCGTCACCCACATCTATCTTCCCGTCGGGGACGGGAACGCCGTTAACGAGCGGTGCCACATCACCGTCATACAAGAGAGTGGCGCTCAGGGGCGCAAGGCCGGTCGCGGCCCGCAATACCAGCAGCACGTCGGCGATCGTGACGCTCCCGTCGCCGTCCACATCGCCGCTCGGGATATGGGCGGGAAGTAGATTGAGGGTTTCTGCCGCCCGGATGACATCGAGCCGTCCGGAACCGTATGAATTGTCGGGCCCTGCAGAGCCGAGATCCTGTGCGGCGGCCTTAACGGCAGTTTCCACCTCCGTCGCGGTCAGCTTCGGGTCCATGCCCAGGAGCAGGGCGAATGCGCCCGCCACATGGGGGGCCGCGAGCGATGTGCCGTTCGCGTACGCATACGTGTTCAGGTTGTTCAGTCCGGTCAGGTCGGTAGTACGGATAGCGCTCCCCGGCGCCGTGACCGCCGGAAAGACCGAACCGTCATACGCCGACGGCCCCCTGCTGCTCAAGGTTGTCACCAGATCATTGCCGTCCGTGGCCCCTACGGAAAATGCGCCGGGATTATTCCCGGGACTCTCGGAGGTGCGGGCCAGGGGCCCGCTGTTGCCTGCAGCGAAAACTACCGCGATCCCCGCGGTGGTGAGCGCCTGGATGTCCGGGGCAAACTCCCCGTTGTAGATCCCCGCCGTGTCGATGCTCCAGGAGCAGTTCACCACACTGGGGGCATCGGCAGGGTTGCCGTCACCGCTGGGATCGAGGAGCCACTGGAAGGCGTCATGGATGCCGCTGTGGGCACCGTTCCCCTGGGAATCGAATATCTTTGCCGCTATCCATGTCGCCCCCGGCGCCACGCCGACCGGGTTGTCGGTGGTATTGCCGGCAACCATTACCCCCATGGTATTGGTGCCGTGACCGTTGTCATCGAACGGCCTGGTGGTCGGCGGGGTGGATACGGCGTCGAACCAGCTGTTGGTGCCGCCGCGCCATTTGGCGGCGAGGGCCGGATGATTCACGTCAACCCCCGAATCCAGATTCGCCACCACGATCCCTTGCCCGGTGTATCCCAAGCGCCAGAGGACGGGAGCACCAACCATATCCAGATTCCAAAGGGTGCCGGTTGCCGAGACGGCGGACGACCGCGGAAAGGATACGACCCGATCCGGGATCACCTCCTCCACGTCATCCCGTGCTCCCAGCTCCCGAATCGCCCGGGCGTCGGCGGTCAGGGCAAGTCCGTTGATGATCCAGAGGCTTTTGACCTTTGTTGTCCGCCCTTGTTGCTCCATCGCCGCAAGGTCCTCCTTGATGGCCATCTGGGAAGCGTCCGCCTTGCCGCGCAGGATCCGCACCACCCGGCTATGGCGCACAGTTTTATCTTCCTGCCGGGCAAAGGACGCCTTCAGCGTCGCCAAATCCGCCCTGTCGGCCATCTTGACGATGACCGCGAATTCGTCCCCGGGGCCGGCGGTCGCCAGCGACCCCAGGAGTCCGGAATCGATCCGCCCGCCCCAGGCCGACGAGGCGACGCCCACGGTGACGGCTATCGCCGCCATGGCGGCGCGATGACGGCTTGCCGCAACTTTCAGCAAACTGCTTCACCCCTCGAATTCATGTACCTGTCCCTTCCATTCCGCCGCCTCTAATATTTCAGCCCGGTCGTGGTGTTGTACTTGACCAGGAAGATATCGGACGTGTCGTATATCCCCGTTGATCTCCCGCCGCTCAGGTTGAGGTTCGTGTCCAGATCGCCGGAGGTGTAGCCCGCCACATAGAGATAGCCGGTCGGGTTCTGGGGAGTGCCGTTCGGGCCAACGAAAACCGTGGCGGCCGTGCCTGCGTCGGTCTGGGAAGAACCAAGCAGGCGGCTCCAGAGCTTGCTGCCGCTCTTGTCGTACTTGATCACGAACATGTCGTAGCCTCCCGAACCGATGTTCCCGTCCAGGTTGCCGCTGGTAGTACCGGTCACGTAGACGCTGCCGAGTCCGTCGGTGGTGACGCCCAACGCCTCGTCATCACCTGCAGTGCCGATTTGCTGTTTCCAACGGACGTTCCCGAGAGGATCGAACGCAATCACGAAGAGATCGTCCTGCCCCTGATTGGTCGCGTACAGGCTGCCGGAGGTCCCCCCGACCACGGTGACGAACCCGGAACTGTCGACGGCAATGGCATTGGCGTGATCGTCCCCGGCCGTACCGAACTGCGCCGGATTGAAGTTCGAGCTGCCGCTCAGGAGATTTCCGAAATTATCGAGCTTGGCAACGAAGATATCTTTTCCCCCCTGGTTGGTCCCGAACAGATTGCCGTCCGTCCAGCCGGTTATGTAGACATTGGGATGACTGGGGTCGGTTGAGTTGGTATCGACGGCAATGCCGGTAGCCCGCTCATTGCCCGCTGAGCCAAACACCCTTGTCCAAACGGGGTTCAGGTTTTTGTCATATTTGGCCACGAATATATCGGCGTTTCCCTGGTAGGTCGTGGTCGCCCCTCCCGGCGACGGAAGATTGCCGAAGGTTTCGCCGGCTACGTAAATATTGCCGTTTATGTCCGTGGAAACGCCGAAGGCCTGGCAGTTGACGCTGGTCCCTGACTGGGTGACGGTCCACGGCTGCGAACCCTCGATGTACTTTGCCACGAAGTAGTTTTGTGTGCCGGTGCCTGGAGGTGCAAGTCCGGGGTTGGGATTCGCCAGACCTGCCGGGACAAACGGCAGAGTGCCATAGGTACCTCCGACCGAGACAAGTTGGGCGGTGCCGGGGATACTGGTGTTGTCTATGGTGAAACCATTGATCTGGTCATTGAATTGGCTGCCCAGCAAGGCATTCCACTGCCAAACGCCATTGGGATCGTACTTGGCCAGCAGGATGCCGGCCGTGCCCGTGGTTTTGGTGGTGATGCTGCTGTCCAGAAACTGGCTGCCATAGGTGTAACCGGCCAGATAGACATTGCCGTTCCCGTCTGTGCCGACCCCGTTGGCGACATCATTGTCGAGGGTGCTCGACGGGGTCTGCTGCGTACCGGCCCAAATGGTGAAACTTGAGTTATAGTCGACGGCCAGAGGGGTCCCGTCGGCCTTCTTCACCCCGTTCGGCCCCCCCTTGATGTTGATGGTGAAGGTTCGGGCAGCGTCGACTGAGTCCCCCTGCGCATTCAAGGGTAGATTGAAGACCCCGTCCAGGGCGGTAAGGGGAGCGATGGGGGTGAACGTAAACACCTTGTTGCTGGAATCGGCGGTCAAGGTGCCGTCGACGACGAACCTCTGGTTATAGACGGTCGTCATGTTGTGGAAGGCGTTCACGTATCGGTACGTCGGGGTGATGTAACTTACCCTGAAGGTACCGGTGGTGAGCGTGGAGGCGGTGACAGGCCCTAATTTGGGCGAGGCAACGATGGACGCCGGGTCCATGGCATCGGTGAAGGCCACCTTGATGACGGTGGATGTTGCGGACAACCCCGTAGTCCCGTCGAGCGGGGTCACGGAAAATACGGTGGGAGGAGTGCCGGAACCGGTGGCCGTGGAGGAGGAACCGCCGCCACCGCCGCATGCCGTCACTATGATGAGCGGCAATGAACAAAACAGCATACGCACCAATTTTTTCATATCTCCTCCTTTTCCTTCTCAGGCGTTATCTTTGTAAGTCCGGTCTGTGCTGGTATATCGGTTGGTCTATTCGACCGTGACATGCTCTATTTTATAGTCACCGATGACGATGGTGACTTTGCCGCCGCGTTTCACCACCCTGCCCTGGTTTGCGAACAGGATGAAATACTCCTTGCCCGCCACCGGGTCCCGGGACGACGACCGCAGGGGGCCGAACTTTGTATCGGAGGACACGCCCAAGCTGGTCCCGCTTGCCTGGTCAACCAGGTATGTCTTGTTCTTTTGGTCGAAAACGGGGTGCGACCTCTCGGGGTTCACCACGAGGTAGCGAAACTCGAGCATGGTGCCCGCCGCCGTCAGCAAGACGTCGATGGGTTTTATTCCCAATTTTTCACCAACGCCGGCCTCATGCGCCTGGAATTCCGTTCCGACAGGTCTGTTGGCCTGTTCCGCAGCACATCCCTGACAAAAAACGAAAACAGCCATACACGCAATCCCGCATAATCCGGCCAAACCCTGCCGAAGTTTCCTCCCGAACATCCGAGCAGCATGAGATGCAACCATTGCGGCAACGTTTTCTCCTGTTCTTCGCCCTATGCCGTAGGTCTTCTCCATTACGAGCCGACCGCGAACAGGGGGATGTCCATCGTCGGCTGATTTGCGTCATTGGATATGACACGCAACGTGGCGCTCTTCGGCCCGGACGAAGTCGGCTTGAAATAAACGGTGATAGTAGTGCTCTGCCCCGGGGCGATGGTCCCCAGAGCCGCGTTCGTATTCGTCTGAAACTCGGCGGCGTTCGGGCCGGCCGGCGCCGCATTGGTAACAATAAGAGGAATCAGGCCGTTATTCTTGATCGTCACCATGTACTGCATCGGGCTGAAGAGCTTCACGGTGCCGAAATCGACCGCGCTCGGAATAACGTTGATGACCGGGGCCGATCCGACATGCAAAAAGGCAAGTTGGCCGCCGGGAGAGAGCGGGCTGTTGGTCAGGTTGAGTCTCCGGTCATAGATGGCGATATTCGCCCCGACTGCTCCCGTGCTCACGGAAGAACTGGTCGTAATCAGCGCATCCATGGTCTTGCCGGCCGTGAGCAGCAGCGAATACTGTTGTTTAAGCCAAGGGGCCGGATAGCCGTCTTCGGCCAGAACGGTCATATACGGCAAGTTTGCCTGGGGATTCGCCGACGTTGCCAGTGGCGTCGGCGGCGACATGATCAGATTGTAGGTGTCCTGGAGCGTCGGTACCTTGGTCGCGAGCCCCGCGTTCAGGAACCGGAGCAACACCGTCTGGCCGAAGGTCCCGACGGGAATGACCGGGCTGTTGGCCGAAAAAGGGTTGCCGTTCACCAGAAAATAGCGCGGCGTATAGTTGGCCGTGCTCGTCATCCAGTTGGGCTGGGGATTGATCGCGGAAAGATGGGGGCCGTAATGGCCCGTGGCTATGGCGTCGTGCAGCGCCGGGTCGATCTCGCTGAACAGCAGGATCGCCTCGGTATTATAGCTCACGGCGGGCCGGGCGGCGTTGCCGCCGGGGGTGGCGGGGGCGGCGTAGGCGGTGCCGGGAGCGCCGAATGTGTGGTTTAGGCTTGAGTCGGGATAGACAATCAGCGGGCCATAAAGTCCCATCTGGACCTGCACCGAGGGATGGGTGCCGCTCTGGTAGAGGTAGGTACCTTCCTTGAGGCCCGTACCTGTCGTGTTATTGAAAGCGTCCCAGACGTAGGGGGCATTGATATTGGAATCACCTGGGAGCACTTCGCTGTCAAACGACCTGACCCTGTATCTGTATTTCGGGTCATTTTGGTCAGCTGCGTTCGTCAGAGCGGGCCTGTTATCCGTCGCCACCGGCGTTGCCAATGGGTTGAATGGCTTGACGACAGGGTCCATCCAGACCGGATGCATTCCTTTTATCAAGCCGGGAACAACGACCGAAACCGGCTCTTGATATATTCCGTTCAGACTGTTTTGTACATAAATTCTGAGCTGATCACTTTGACTGACAGTCAGGGTCGGGCCCGGCACCTGGACCGAGCTGCAGTTTTTAAATGTGGTGTCCGTACAGTTGGCGAATCCCCACATGGTTATAGGTTTGGGGTTATTAAAGGTGCGGGCAGGGATTACGGTTACTCCCGCTTTCAAAAAATAATCCTTGCCCATGGCCATGCCCGCCAGGGAGAGGGTCAGGCAGACGGCCGCCAGAACGAGGGGCAACCATTTTATGAATGTCCTGTATGTCATCTGATCATCCTCCCGGTCACGGCTTTGGATCGTTTAAATTAGGTATTTTAGTGAAATCAACACTGTAGGGGAGGATCAGCGACATCGTCGCCATCCCCCCTATGAAGACATTATTGGTCGTGATCTCCCGTTCGTTATGGGAATGCCACATGAACGACAGGCCGGCGTCCGGGTTCTGCTGGGAGTGGAACAGGCCGTCGTTGGTGTTGACCGGCGGGAGGGTCGCCGAAACGCCGAGAAATGCCGTGCCGCCGAACATAAGCCCGAAAGTAAGTTCATCTTGTGTGGGGAGCTGCAGCGGGAAATCCTTGTCATGGTCGGGGCAGTACTCATGGGTAGTCGGATCGAAACAGTTGGGGTCGGCCGTATTCGCGCTATTGCATGCCGCTTCGCAGCCTGGATAGAATGGCGTATTGGCGGGATTGCACGGCGCATTACACGTATGGACGGCAACGGATCTCTGCAGCGGTAAGAACTGGGACCAGTTTATGGTCCTGTTGTAACCGTTGAGAGGCGGTCCGGAGCCTTCCTTGGGTCCGTACACGTCCCATCCCAGCTTGGCGCCGGTCCAGACGCCGTAGATGGCATCCACCGTCTCCCCAGGGACAACGGTGGTGGTGTAATCGGAGACCCCCAGATCCGGCGAGAGGTCGTTACTTGTAGTGCTGTTCAGGACCCTGCCGTCACGGGCAATGACCAGATGATTCTGGCCGTGGGTGTGCAGGGGGTGCAGGTCCAGGCCGGCGCCGACAAACCTGATGAGGATCTTTTCCCCCGGATGGGATAAGGGCAGACTGTTGTACGGCTGGTTCGGGAGTATGGTGGAGCCGGCATCCACCATGGTGTCCGGCATGGTCCGCCCGTTTTCGAACCAGGTAACGGGTCTGCGGTCGGTATGGTCAACGGCGATGATCTCGCCGCGGCCGACCGCCTTGTGCTGTTCGACGTCGATCTCCGAAAGCAACATCAGGTATTCACGGTCATAGGAGGTCGAGGGGTCGGTGAAGGCCCGCCTTCCCGCGACAGTTGTCGGATCGAAGCCGGTGGGCCGCACGACGATCGCCCCTTGCAGGCCCATCTCCACCTCAAGCTCCGGCTGGGTCCCGCTGTAATAGGTGTACGTTCCCGGCTGGGCGGGGGTGAAGGTGTAGGTGACCGAGGATACGCCGTTATCGGGGGGAACCTCGGTGGTCAGCAGGCCGGGGACCCCGCCGGAACTGCTCACGGTCACCTTCTGTCCCGGTATGACCAGTGAAACCGGAAGACGGAGTTGGTTCGTAAGGGTAATGGCGACCGTACTCCCCTGGTTGACGATGAGGGTAGGACCGGGGAACTGCATATCCTTGCCGGCCGCGGCATACCCCCACATGGGAACGCTGTCGCCGTCGCCGGTCCTGATGGAGCCCTCCTTGGCCGTCAGGCTGAAGGTGGGTCCGGTTTCACCAAGGACAACGGAACGGGCCTCATGTGGGTAAAGGGTCGTTGCCAGGGTCGCCAGTACGATGATCAGGAATCCGTTGTTGAAAAAAGTCTTGGTCATTTCCTCTCTCCCTCTCATCGCCGTATCAGTTCACGACTATTTCGGTCATCATGCCGCCGAAATCCTCGTCGGTATTGTTCAGGCCGTTCAGGTTCGACGTGTACATGAAGTAGGTTCCCGCCGGCACATTCGTGGCATCCAGGATGATGTCGTACGCCTCTCCCCCGCCGAGGGTCACGGAATTCGTTTTGTAAATGGTGCTTAACCCGAACTGACCGGCGATGCCCGGGTCCGGCCCACGGAGCAGTCGCGCGCCCTGCCCGACAACTTCCATCGGTATTCCCAGGACGGTGACCGTATAGAAATCGACTGTTGACAGGCTTGGCATGCGGACCAGCGCCTTTCCGCCCGCCGGAATGGCAATCACCGTGTCGAACGGCTGGGAGGGGAGATGGGTCGGGTCAAAGGGGGTACCGTTGTTGATGATCGGTGTCGCGACAATGGTGTCAGGGTACCCTCTGCCGTTGAGCATGGGATAGGTATCGTTCATCAGGTCGAAACGGACCTTCTGGTAGGTCTGGTCGAAATGGTGGAAGGTCGGGTCGAAGGAGGTGATCTCCACCGGCTTGAGAATGTTGTAGCCGGTAACCCCGCACATCGGATCGGCCGTTGCACCGTTCACAATCGGATAGGTCGTACAGTCGTTATAGGCAAAATTGGTGAACCCCCCGATAGACGCAGGAAATAGCGGGACAGGGGGCGGCACGCTCGCATTCAATGCCGGCGCCGCCGCCACCTGTGCATCCTGTTTCGGGTTGACGTAGAGTTGGCCGAGCATCCCCATCTGCATGTGCTCGGCGGCCTCCACATGGCAGTGCCACATATAGGTTCCCGGTTCCACGTTCTTATAGTAATAGGTCAGGCTGGAGCCGATGTTGATGCCGAAGCTCGCCATGGGTTCGCCGTCGAAGATCGATCCCGCATTGGGGAAGCCGTGGTAATGGACGGTATGGGCGTCCACAAGGTCGGGGCGTTCCCGGAAGCCGGCGTTGGTGAGGGTCAGCCATAACTCCTCATTCTGGTCGGCCACCATCGTGGGCGCAAGGTGCTGGGCGCCGGCAAATCCGGTCGTAAGGACTTGATCCGCCGGCACGCCGGTGACATCCCGGAAGCCGAAGATATACGTATCGCCGTTGCCCACCAGATCGGCGTTGCCGGTCCTGTCCCGGTCCCCCATCAGCGCATGGCCGTCGCCGCAGGTAATGGAGCGGCAACGGACGTGGGAGGTGCCGTTGCTGAATGCGCAGTATGACGGCAGCGGAGCAACGGGGTTTACGAAACAGCGGTTGAACCGGGCCTGGGTGGTGGCGTTATGGAACACCGCGTTAGGGGCGGTCGGGTTCAGCAACAATATGCTGCTGCTGTTGCCAAACCTCGGTATGACGGTTCTTCCCGACGGCTGCCCGGTAACCGGGTTGATATCCACCTGGCAGACCTGGGTAAAGTTGGCGGGGGGGCCACTGGTTGAATACCGGCAGTTGGGGTCGAGCGATATCTCGGGATTGTTCTGGTTATACGACAGGCCATTATGGGTCAGCAGGGGGAAGGGGCATTGAATTCCCACCCGTGCCAGAGCAGGCCCAACCAGGAGTGCAAACAAAACGACCTGGAGAACAATGAATAAAATGCGCTCGATCCGTATCTTCATGGTATCGCTCCTTTACCGGTAAAGCCATTCATGGTGCAGCGGTCGAATCGTAAACTGATGGTTTCTCATCCGGGACCTCCGGATGAGAAACTACTTACCGTTCCCCTGCAGCGTAACGGTTACTATCTGGTTTTGTGTGGCGTTTGAGACAATTGTCAGGTTCGCTTGCTGCACTGCCGGGGTTATGGAAACCGGGGTGTAGGCAACGGTAATATTCATCGTGGCGCCCGGAGCCAGCGTTGTCAGACCGGTCCAGTTGGTCACGCTGAACTGCGGCGAATCCGTGCCGGCCCCGGCAACGATCAGATTCATCTGGCTCTGATTGATGATCTTCACCGTCCTCTGTGCAGGCTGGTACAGGGTGACGGCGCCGAAGTCAAGCAAGAGGGATGTCGGCTGCAGCACCTGCATGACCGGGAAATTCGTATTCAACGCCAATTGTTCATTGGCCCCGATGTCGGCAGCGGCCCCCAGAGGCCGTGGGGTGCCGTCGATGTCGGTAGCGAGCGCGAGCGGGTCCCCCACAAAGGCCGGAGAAGAGGCCGCGAACAGGCTCCCCGTGTCCAGAGCCGAAGAGCCGATCCCGGTGTGGTAATCGCCGCGCAGGCCGTTGGGCGTGAAGGTGGTTGCCACGAAGTTGCCCAAGGCCCCACCCTTCATGGTTGCTTCGTAATTGTTGAACCCCTGGCACTGGGTGCCGGCAAACGGCGAATCGCACCGGGTGGTGAACCGCGGATCGATACCGGCAGTGGTCCCGAGGCGGTTGGACGCTGCGGGGGTGGCACCCACACCGTCCGTCAGGAGGGAGTAGGTGGGACTCAGGAGGGTGGTTGACGGCATGCCGTAGACCGTCATGTCCCAGTAGCCGCCTCGCACCGGTATCTGGACGAGCCCGCCCAGGCTGTTGTTGATGCTCGCGTCCCAGTAGAATGAGCGGTTGTGCCAGACGATATTGTCCAGGAGCAGGGGGTTGGCGAACGCCGAGCAGATGCGTTCGTTGATATGGGCACCGGGGATTGCAACGGTACCGGGGTCGCAGTAGGCCCCCGTTGCCTGAAGCGCGTTAAGCAACGGGGTGCCGTGGGCGAAGGAGGCGATGCCCCCCACCTGGGGGATGGATGTGGTAAACCCGGCGGACCCGCCTATCTCCTGGGCTTGTTGGCTGATATTGGGACAGAACTGTCCGGCCGGCTCGACCCCCGGGTCGGTGCCGGTGCAGACGATCAGGCCGAACGCCCCGGCGGCGGTGGAGGTGGAGTCGTTGTTGGTGATGGTATTGCTGACGATGAAGCTCTTCGTCGTGTCGTCGAACGACAGACCGCCGCCGTGGTCGGCGCTGGAATTGTTGACGATCATGTTGTTGAAGATGTCGATCTCGTGCCACTGGGAAGGATCTCCCTGGTGTTGCCGCACATCCTCGCCATTATACTGGAGGGTGCGGATGCCTCCCCCGTCGTCCCCACCCTTGTTCCCCTGGATCAGGTTGCCGTTGATGGCCACCGAGCCCGCCCCCAGGGAGAGGAGCTGCGGGTTGGCGGCGGTGAGGGTGCTGAATAGGGGGATTCCGTTAACAGGGCCGGTAAGGGTAGCATCGGTAAAGGGGTTGGTTGCGGGCGCCACGTCCCCAGCGATATGCATGCCGCCACCCTCGTCGAACGACTCGTTGGAGACGATCAGGTTGTGACTGATCAGGCCGTTCGGGCTCCAGCCGAAATGGCCGATCCCGCCGCCGTACTGGGAGGAAAAATTGCCGCAGATGAAATTGTTGGTCACCCGGTAATTGTCGGTACCGGTGTAGATGGCAATGCCGCCGCCGCCGCTGAAGAGGCTCCCGTTCTGGCTGATCCGGTTATGGTCGATAACCGGGTTCAGGTTGAAGGAACTCCCGGCCGGGTTGGTGGCGTCGGCGATAGAACCGGTGCCGTAACGGATGCCGCCGCCGATGCTCCCCTGATTGGCGAAGATCTCGCAATTGCTGATCTTGATATTGTTGGCGAAGCCGTGCATCAGAATCCCTCCCCCCGACTCGATGGAGCCGGTTACGGTCAGGCCGTCGATGAGCGGCGGGGCCGGCAGTTGCTGGCCGAAGTAGTTGGTATACGGCACCGGATTGCCCGGGGTGGTGTAGGATGGGCAGGCAGGCGAATCCAACGGGAATGCCGGCACATAGGGGTTGACGGTCGGGACGCAGCCGGCGACCGTTATGCCGGCCCCCTGCTCAAGCACGAAGTCGTTGCCCACGCCCGGGACAAGGCCTATGTCCCCGGTGAGGAGCTTGGCCTGAATCTCGGCGAACTGGAAATCCGTCAGCGGGAAGTTCCCGGTTGCGAGGGTATTGTCGATGACTGTGGATTCTGCGCCATACCCCTGGAGTTGCACCGGTTTCCACATGACCACATTTTCCAGATACCGGCCGGGTGCAATCAGGATCAGATCGCCGGGCCGGGTGCCGTTGGTCGGGTGGTTGGGATTACCGTCTATGACGCCGTCAATGGCGTCCTGGATCGGCCTGCAGCTTTTGGCTACGGTTGCGCCGCTGGCGGTGGTGACATTGACGGTGATTCCGCCGGCCTCGCTCAAACAGCCCGGTGGCGGCGGAGAGACGCGGTGCACGCCGACGCGCGGATCGTTCACATGGAGGGTCACGCCAACCATCGTGGTCTTGCCGTTATCGCCTCGGGTCACCAGCAACTGGCCGGTCTTGATTCCGGGCGGCACGGTCGCGCTGATCGTCTTGCCGTCCACGGCCCACCCAAGGCCCGACAGCGGGGTCACGATGTCGTAGTTTGACGCGTCGTTCTGGACCAATGCACGAGGAAGGGCAGACACGGACAGCGTGGTCGCCCGCTCCGGCGCTGTTGCGGCAAGCCGTGCTGATTTGCCGGAACCGAAGTCGAGCAGGGTGCCGCTGGGAACGGCGCCGGTCAGCGCGGCAACGGGGATGCTCGTTGCGCCCTGGGCCGCACCGCCGGCTCCGACCGTCACCGTCACCGGGGTGGTGACCGTGATGCTCCCCGGCGTGGCCCCGAAACCGTGGTCCCGGACAAGCGTGATCGGATTGGCGTCAGTGACGGGGATATTGGGGTTGTAGTCGGGATTATTCACCGTGAGCGGCCCGACCGACTGGATCGTAATCTGCTCCGGGCCGGGTGCCGATTCGAAGACGATCGGTCCCCCTTTCGGCCCGTCCACGCGGAGGATTTCCGGTGTGTGGTCGCTGAAATCGCAGTTGAGGGGGACCCGGTTCCCCACGAAGGCCGAATTTGGTATGACGATGGTATCGATGAAGGTGGTCTGACCGGCGAGGAAAGGCCAGTTCTCCCTGATGACCTCCTGGCCGTAGGCCGGGTTGAAGAACGGGTCCGTTATCAACTGGCCCGCGGTCGGCGAACCGGCGCGGGTATCCACGATGGGGCCCGGATCGTTGGCAACTACGGTATTTTGCGACACTACCAGGCCGATGGGGATCGGCGGCGCTATATCGTAGTTCGACGGCACCATGGCCTCGAAATGGCCCCATTGGTCGGTATAGGTCCGGACAAGCGTTTTCCCTTTGTAGTCCTTGATGGCGACCGGCGCCCAGCTCAAGGCGAGGTTGCCGCCCGCATTGGGGCTGTTCGGATTGAATTCGAGCATCAGGTCGTTCCAGACCGTACCCCACATGCGGCTCGGTATGGGCACGACGGTGTAGATGCCGAAGTTCGCGACGAAGCCTCTGCGCTGGGTCAGATCGGCATACTTCCGGTCACAGAAAGGAGCCGTGACACCGGGCGACCACCCGCCGGGAAAGTCCGTCGGCACCCGCTGGTCCGGGAAGAGGGTGTGATACTGGGGAACCGGAGTCGGATCGCCGATACACGGCACGGGCGGTTCCAGGAACGGGGTCTTGGGGTCGCCGAACTCGATGTCCCGGTCTCCCCAGAAGGTTACCTGGTACTCCGACGGCGGAACGATCTGGACGATATACTTGCCCACCGGAAGGTCGTCGAAAGCATAGAAGCCGTCAAAAGGCGCCGGACGGACCTGAACCCAGGTTTTGAAGGTCTCGGCGCAATCCGGGAGCGCCACGCCGTTGACCAGTTGTGGGCTGCCCCAGAGCGTGCCGGGCAGGCTCACACAGCCGGTGGGATTGCTGTCGCCCCAGGCCGTGGTGAACGTGGTCTTGTAGGGGAGCTGCCCCGATAGCAAAGCCCCGGTGCCGGTCAGGTCCTTGTACAGGTTGACCTGGATCCCCGGAGCACCCGGCTCCCAGCCGTCCTGGATCGATTGCGCCGGGTCTTCGTCGGTGCGGGTAAGGTCGAAGTAAACCATTCCGGTGATGCTGCCGTTCTCGGCCGGTTGATAGTCGTCCAATCCCCAATCGATCCTGGCGGTCATGTCCTGGATGATCGGGCCGACCGCTTCGGTCCTGAAGGGCGGAAGGGTTTGGCTGCCGTCCGGCGACCACCACGCCTCGCTACGGAAGAGTTGGCCATCGGGCTGGACCTGGGGATTGAGTCCGGATCCTATCTCGGCATAGGTATGACCGGTGCCGGGGTAGATTTGCGCCGCATTGCCGATCGGCTTCATGGTGTAAGGTGCAAGCACCGTCGGGTCCTGGATGTCCCCACCATCGTCGGCGATTGCCGTCATGCCGGTCGGCCTGAAACGATCCGGGCCGATCTCGCCGACCAGGAAGCGCCAGAAGGGGAAGAATTGATTGAAGGTGTAATTCCCCTGCATGTCGGTAACGCCGCCGTAAACGGAGGTGCCGTCGGTAAAGCGGAGGTTGACCCGTATGTTCGGTATGCCGGTCTTCATGCTGCCGTCATCAAACCACGGTTTGCCGACCGAACTCTTGTTGTTGGAGGCGTTTCTGGGGTCGTTGAATACCTTCCCCGTAAGGATGCCGAACCAACTGAAGATCGGCACCTTCCCCAGGTCGAGCGCGATCTGGCCATTGCCGTTCAGCGCGATCCCCGCGGGGAGCGGCTGCGCGGTGGAGAGGGCCGGAACGGTAATGGTGCGGTAGTCTATGATGTAGTTGACCGACTTGTCCCACATGGCAAGCTGGTACGTGCCGGGAGGGACGCCGGTGATCTGGAAGGAGCTGTCCGGGTTGCAGGCGCCGGCATAGACCATCTCATCGGCGCCGCTCAGGTTGTTGAGGGCAACGGAACAGTCCGGCACCGGCATTGCCGGGCTCAGGCCCGGGGGAAAAGGGGCATGCTGGTCATGGGCCAGGACGACCTGACCCTGGATCGTTGCGGCATACTGTCCGGCTGGCGTGACCGGCGGCGGAGTAGCAGCGGTCGTAAGGCCGTGGCACGCCGTACCGGTCGGGTTGGCCACGGTCGGTGCCGCGGCGGCCAGACCGGTCGGACCGTTATTGCACGCCTTCACGAAACCGAAGAAGCTGATCCAGTTCAACTGCCCCAGGGTGATATTGAAACGGGGCTCTCCGGGCCGCGCCCAGTTGTCGTTCGACCGTGCCCCTTCCAGGGTGTTGGTCGGGCCGATCCAGTCCGGGTCGTTGGCTGGGGGAATCGGCTCGATGAGGTAGTGGTTCTGCGTCAGGTACCTGACCACCGCTTCGCCGGCCCCCATGGGCAGTCCGCTGTAGGGTTCGACGCAGTTGGCCATCTCGTAGGGCGTCCAACCTGAGGGAAACGGGTGGGCCGGGGTGTCGCCGATGCAGGTCGTCATGGCGCCGGTCCCCTTGTAATCTATGAGCGGCGTACCGGTAATGGGATCGGTCACGTACTCCGGCTGGGTCTCCGCGGCAAGATCCTGATTGGTTGTACAGTCCTGGGGTATCTTGATGCCGTTGGCGTCGGTTCTGGGGCATTTGTACTGGTACGTCGTCCCGAGCGGATTGCCCCAGGCGTCCTGGATAACCTTGCCGACGGTATCCGTGATCAGCAGGTCGAACCCCCCCAGGCCATGCTCCTGGGTCTGGTCATAGGCGGCGTTGGTCGGCTGGTTGTCCTCGAATACCAGGATGGTGAGTTGGGCGGTGGGAACCGGGAATTTGTGAACGACGATGGTCACGTCGGTCTGGCCGATGTCAACACTCCGCCCGCTCATGGTCCAGCCGGTCTGCTTGAAGGCCGGGGTGCCGGCGGGGGATGAGTGCCAGGGGAGGACCGAAACGATGTAGCGCGAATCCTTGTTGACCTTGGAGACCGCGGTGGCCAGCGCCGTCGATACCGTCTGTCCGTGATCCGGGCTCGTGTCGCCGTTGTCCTGGGGATCTCCGCCACCGCTGTGATGAATATTGACCCCCAGGGTGAAGCTTTCCGGCACCCCCCGTGTGGGATTTGCCTGGCCCGGGGTGACATGGTAGGAATTGTCCGCCATGACGAGCCAGCGAAACCCGTTGGTAACCGGATTGCCGTCGTCGTCCACCACGTGGATGGTCAGCGCCTGGGCGTCAGTCCGGACAAATATGCCGAATAAAATTACGGCGATGATCCCCCATTGTTTGAGCATGGCGCTTGAAAAACCGCCGACCCGCTTGCCCATAACATCCCCCTTCATCTTTTTGTTGTCCGGAACAGAAAACGAACCCAGGAACTGATGGGACGTATTTGAGAGACTAGCCCGATGGCTGAAAACAGTAGGCGCAGAGGCGTCCAAACGCGCCCTGCACAAAGACGCCCGCCTGTTCACAACAGCTCCGGCTGTGCCAGCACGACCATGAAGGCATTGGCCAGACTCGCGCCGTTGCCGGCTCCAGTGATGGTGATGCCCTGAAGCATGGTACTCCTCCTGGCGAGGTCATCTTCCTTGATCCTGGCCAGGGCAGCCTGGGTGATGGGCTGCGTGGCCAGCGCCAGCGCCTGCTGGTTGGTGAACTTGAGAAGCATCAGGTCGAATTGCAACCGAAACAGCGACCGGTACGGACTGCTGAACGACGAGAATCTAGGCGGCACCAAGGTCGGGTAATTGGCCGCAAGGCTTGAGATGGATGAACTGTACGTGAATTGAAGCGCGGGGGACACATAGTTCGCCCCTGCGACCATCATCGTCAGCCAATTCTGCGATGAGGCGGCCGGATTCGTCAGCAGCGAGCCGATCCCCTGCCTCCGCAGGGTGCTCATATTGGACATGACGTTTCCCCTCATCCGTGACGCCAGGGTCGCCTGTATGGCGGCCACTTCGCCGGGAGAAGAGGTCGTGCTGGCCATGAAGTTCGCCAGCAATGACTGCAGGGTAAGATTCAGGTTGTCCCGGGCAAAGGCTATATTCTGGGAGGTCGGAAAAAAGTCGGGGTCGGCGAAGATCTGTTCGAACGGCTCCTGGGCGGTTACCAGGGCGGTGCTGAGCGTGGCAATCGCACTATTGAGCTGCTGCATGGAGTTGTCGAATTGCTGCACAACGGGGGTTAATCCTTGCAGGCGGGCAGCGGTGGTCACATTTGCAAATTGCGGCTGCCTGGTGCCGGTCGTCACATTCATGAACGGCATGGCGACGGTATAGCCGCGCATGGCGGCCTGCAGTTGACAATGTTCTGCGCCGGTTCGAAAAGCGGCGAGGATGGCGGCAACGACATCTGCCGAAACCGGCGAAGCCAGTGATTCCACCGCTTTTCCCGCTTCAGTGAAGGCCATATGCATCAATGCCGGGGAGATCCCCGCATCGACGCCGGCATTGACAAGGGCGCTCAAGAGATGGGCGCTGGCGTCTCCCCTCTTGACGGCTTCAAGCTGATTCGACGCCGCCTTGTTCAGCAGATCCTGGACAGGGTTCGCCGTGTTGACGTCGTTCGCGATCAGGGCGGCATCCACCGATTCCTTGTAGGTGGCCGCGAAATCCCTCATGGCGGGGAGCAGGTTGGCCCGGAATGCCGGCAGATTCCCGGCGGCGCCATTGGTGGCGAGAAACGACTCAAAAGCGGCGGCCGCGGCCCTGATCAAAGGGCTGGCATTTAGCAGGTCCGTACCCGATATGGCGCCGGACCGGATCATGGTCATCACCATGGCGGACATCGTGGAGCTGCCGTTGCGCGAATCGGTAAAGGCCTTGATCATGGCGGTGGCCTGGCTGGTCGTAACCTCGCTCATCCCGGCATTTATCGTGCCGTTTGGCGCCGGGGGCGTCACGACACTCTGCCGCAGGATCGTTGTCCCATCCACGATCCGTATCAGGAGGAATGGGACGACATCGCTGGTGGGAACATTGGGGAAGCTAAACTCGACCTTGCCGTTATTGTCCGTGGTAACGGATATGGAACGGGCCGGCGAAAGCTGGCCCGTGGCTGACAACGACATGAGCTGGACGGTAAGGACCGTATTGGCCGGCAAGGCCAGTGCCGGGGCAGCGAAAACCGCCGACAGGAGAAGCACCAGAAAAAGATATCGTGTCACCTTCATGGTTGGCTCCCGTAATGGATCTATTTTGCGCTGCCGGATAATGTGCCGCTACCGGTAGTGGTGGAAGAACTCCCTCCGCCACCACAGCCGGAGATCATGGCCGCGATGAGCAGCGCCACCATCAATGCGAAGAAAATCGACGTTCCCTTGTTTTTCATCTTCCCGTCTCCTTTACTGAAGAGGCTATTGTGAAGGGTCAGGCCGGAAAGCCGGCTTGCTCTCCTCCTTCTTTTCCACCACCGTCGTCTTCTGGTCGAGCAGGAAATTGAGAAATTGCACGATAGTCCGTGCATCTTCCCTGGTCATGTTGGAGTTTTCCTTGAGAAACATCCTCGTCACGACCGCCTTGGTGGTCTGCTTGGTGAAGGCTGTCTTGCTCAAGGGGCAGACTTCCGACTGCACGGCAACGATGATCCGTTCGATCGAATGGCACTGGTTGCACTTTTGCATCATCAGGTAGTATGCCGCCTGCATTTGGGGGGGGAACCCGGAGGGATCGATACTCAATTTGTCACCCTGGATGACGACATTGAGTTGGGCGTGGGCAACCGCACCGGCGAAAAGCGCGCAACACAGTACCAGACATAGTCTTCTCACAATTTTTCCTCCCCGCGTTTCACCGGATCGAAACTCACCGTACCCCACCCCTAGAAGGCGAATGTGAACCGGCAGGTGTACACCCTGTTTATATTTTCCAGATTGATGACATGCGGTTTAATCTCATGGTTGTATTCCAGGGTCATCCTGACGTTCTGCCACGGCGCATACACGATGGTTGGGATATACCTTCGGGTAGTCCCCTCATGTTCGATGTCCTGATACTCGTAGCGCATGGCGGCCAGCAGATTTCGCATGAAGATATACTGCCCCTGTGCCATGTAGAAACGGGACCTTTCCGAGATCCCCAGACCGTCGGGACCTTGGGGATTCTTGTCCTCGCCGTGGATGCCGTTCATCCGGAAACGCAGATTCTTGTAGAGTATTTCCGCCTCCACGGCGACACGATAGAAGTTGTTCTTGAATTTGAGAAACGTGTTGGTGGTCGTATCCAGTTTCTCATTGAGGGAGGAACCGACATAGACGAAGCTGCCAAAGGTCAGGGCGAGGTTTTCCCAGATACTCTCCCTTGTCAGGGATATTTCCGGGTCGTTCCCCGCAAAATCGGCGCCGCCGAATCTCACCGAAGCATGACCGTAGTAGTCGACACCATTGCGGTTTTTTTCCGGCGGGGTCATGACCCCGGTAGCAAGGAATAGCCGGTTGCCGACGAGCGAATTGAGTTCCACCCCACCTTTTTCGGTGTCGATGGTAAAGGGGTTCCCCGAGGTCGGTACCGCTGTCGTGGTGTTGACGCCGACCACCATGTCATTATACCCGTACGAGCTGATGGTGGCCGAGTCGTTGGATTTCCAGAGGCTGAGCCGCGGTTTGAACCGCCCGATCTTGAGATTTACGGGCGAGCCTAACAGATGGCGCAACTGGACAAATATTTCGCCAATGTCATGGTCCGGCGCGAAGTTGTACTCAGCCCACCACCCAGCTTTGCCGCGGAACGAACCACCGGTGAACATCTCCAGCTCCGTCAATCCGTCAAGGTCAAATTGAGTCGCAGGCACAGTGGCCGATTGTCCGGTGGCCGCGTCCGCGGTGACGCGCTTGGCGTTCTTGTCAAAGACGATGTCATGATTGACCCAGAGGGAAATCGGCACCTGGTCGGGGATCGCCGTCAGCCAATTGCCGGCCCGCGGTTTCTTACGTCCGGCCGAGCTCATCCCCTGAAAGGCCGCCTCCTGGCGGGGAGCGTACTGGATTTCCTCCTCCATCTGTTCGGGGAGTTTGCCGGGCCAGACGTAGCTGTTCTTTCTGAAGGCGTCGCCGAAAGGTTTCCGATCCGGGAATATGGTGTGGCAGGTATTGCATTCCGTTTTGTACAGTCGGGCGAAAGCGGGTATTGCCTGGGCCTTACCGGCAGGGAGAAGGACCGCTGCAAACCCCAGGACGATTGTGAGATAAGCAAAGCGATTTTTCATGAAACCTCCTTGGTTATGACAACAAAATGGACTGAGAGGCCAATACACCGGATTATGCTATTTATGACATTCATTACGGGAACCCCATGGCCAAGTCGGCCTAATAGAGCTTGCGAATGGTGTTGTTTAACCTGTCAGCCACGAAAAGGTTTCTGCCGTCCGTCGTGATCCCCTGGGGAAACCAGAATCTGGCGTCAACGCTCGGGCCATCCGTGAAGGCGAAGAGGCCCGCTTTCCCGGCCAGGGTGGTCACTACGCCGGTGGCGATCACAATCTTGCGGACCGTGGAGGCGGCATCCGTGACATAGAGGTTCCTGCCGTCCGTCGTGATGCCGCAGGGGCCGATAAACCGGGAGAATGCACCCCTACCGTTAACCGGGTGTGGTGACGAATAATTGGCGTATATCCATGAGCCGTTTAGCAGGAACGGCACCGGATTCCCGGCAGTTCCGGCCAGCGTGGAAACCGCGCCCGTGGCGATCACGACCCGCCGGATCGTGTTATTGTTGGAATCGGTGACATAAAGATTCGCGCCGTCCGTCGTGATGCCCTGGGGATTCCAGAAACTCGGTGTTACGCCCGGGGCGCTGTCTGCCGCCCCCTGCGTCCCGGCGCTCCCGGCCAGGGTGGTAACCGCGCCCGTGGCGATCGCTATGGTTCGGATCGTATTGTTGCCGGAATCGGCGACGTAAAGGTTTGCGCCGTCCGTCGTGAGGCCTTGGGGATTCGAGAAACTCGCCATGCCGGCAGGGCCGTTTGCCGAGCCCGCATTCCCCGCGCTCCCGGCCAGGGTCGTAACATTGCCGAAGGCGAGTGACACCCTGCGGATCGTGTTATTGCCGGAATCGGCGACATAGAGGTTCACGCCGTCCGTCGTGATGCCCTGGGGGTTATTGAAACGTGCCGCACTGCCCGCGCCGTTTGTCGAGCCCGCACTCCCCGCGCTCCCGGCCAGAGTCGTAACATTGCCGAAAGCGAGTGACACCCTGCGGATCGTGTTGTTGCCGGAATCGGCGACATAGAGGTTCACGCCGTCCGTCGTGATGCCCGCCGGATTCCAGAAACCCGCTGCCGTCCCGGCACCGTTTGCGGAGCCGTTGGACGCATTCCCGGCCAAGGTGGCAACATTCGTGGGAATGTTCAGGGACGTCCCCTGGATTGCCCCCCCCATCTGAACCCTGCTGTTGTTTGATCCAGAACCCCCACATGCGGACAACAGCATCGACAGGGAAGCCCAGAAAATCGACAAGCGAAACCACATCATTGGCGCGTACCCCCTCCTGGCATCTGTCCCAAGCAAAAAAATTTTGAATGTATTTTTCAAATAGTCGTTACCCTTTTGTCATACCGCGGGAAGCCCGCCCGGCAGCGGTTGAAAACCGCCTTGTTGTTTTTGCCTTTTCCGGGATAGCAAAAATGATTTTGCCAAGCGCAAAAGCGCAACAAATGTGCAAAAAATGTTCAATAGATTGGGAGCTTACCACAAGTTTACGCTAAAGCAAGTGGGCCACCAAAAATAATCTTGACCAAAATGATCGGAGTTACTTTTGCAGTGGTTTCCTCTGCTTCAGCACATCTCAACAGGCGCTCAGATCGATTTGAGGGTTTTCATCGGGAATCCGGGCGGACTGCTCCCACGGACTCATAGCGAGCGAATTATCGACTATCCATCATTTCGAGCTGAATAGGTGCATAACGCCCTATCGGCACAGGTATTGATCAACGTGAAAGGTGGCTCTATGGAGCCAACGAGCCAACGCCGCCCAATGGCGACGTGATCCTGATCGGCGAGAACGAAGATCATGCGGATGACAATGCGGTGTGTGTGCTGCGGCTGAATGGGTAGTTGCTTGTAAAGCGGATTAAGAGGAACAGGGATGGTTCAATGGTGGCTATCAGCGACAATAGCCTCTACCCACCGGAAACGACGAAAGGAAATCTTGAGGAGGAGGGGGTTGAACATCCAGGGGTGGCACAAAAAGACTGCATAGGAAATGCAGCAACGTGCAGATAATTTTGCGGGTTAATGGTGTAATTGGCGCGCCCGGCAGGATTCGAACCTGCGGCCCACGGCTTAGAAGGCCGTTGCTCTATCCAACTGAGCTACGGGCGCATGCTCTGTTGACGAAAAATGAGTTGTGATATGTAGCATAGATTTCCTGTGACGGCAACCGCCAATCACGCATTCACTGCCCGTCTTGCACGAAAAACGCCGGCGGGGGCCGGCGTTCTGTATTTATTCTTCCTGTGCCTGCTTCACGCGAATCGCCGCAACGATCTTGTCGTAAAGCTCATCCCCGTCGCGGGCGGTGATTTTTTTCTTGTCCACCGTGGCCATGGGCATCTCCCGGCATGCGGAGCACTGCTTTATGCAGTCCTTGATCTTGATATTGAGATCGGGAAACTCCTCGCCCAGGCGACGGTACACCTTGCCTTTACCCTTGTTATGTTCGCAGAAGCGGATCTTCATGTCAGTGTCCTGTGCGGTTAACCGTGGGAAGTAATTCCTTTGCCATTTTGGCCGATGCCAAGGCGCGGCCGCAGGTGTAGCAGTGTCTACGTCAGGGAGCCGCAACGACGGCGGCAGTCAAAGGAACCGGAATTACGACGACGAACTGACCGCGCGGAAGACTACACCGCGAACGGGGCGCCGGCAGGCAGTACAAACACGCGTTTTGCCATGTCGGCATCGATCATCAGGATACCGTGGCCATTGTCGCCGACCAGTTTGAGCTTGGCGATCAGGTCGCGGTCGTTATTCTCCTCCTCGATCTGCTCGGTCACGAACCACTGCAGGAAGATTTGCGTTGCATGGTCCTTTTCCTGCACAGCCTGCTCGCTCAGCTCGTTGATGCATTTGGTAATGAGCTCCTCGTGGGTCAGGGTTCTCTGCATCATCTCCAGCAGCGACTTGTACGTATTCGGCACGGCCTTGCTGGACAGGAGCTCCACATTGACCCCCTGGTCAACAAGGTAGGCATAGAACTTCATAAAATGCACCATTTCCTCACGATACTGGACCATGAACCAGTTGGCGGCACCCTTCAAGCCCACCTCGTTGGCACCTGACGACATGGAGAGGTAGATGTGCGCGGAATAGAGTTCGAGGTTCATGTGCTTGTTCAGCGAAGCAGCCATCTTTTTGCTTATCATGGGGAAAAGCCTCCTGTTTGATGTTTGTTCAAGTATACCCCGGAAACAGGGCGTGTAAACCACCCGCTCCGCGTAAAGGGAGCGGCGTCTGCAGGTTCAATGACAGAAAGGTCGCCGGGAAAGCCTGATGACCATGAAACTGCCCACCAGGAACATGGGCAGGCTCAAAAGCTGCCCCATGGAAAAGAAGTTGAGGAAAGTGCCGATCTGCGCATCGGGCTGGCGGAAAAACTCGGCAATGAAACGGAACAGGCCGTAACCGGCGCAGAAGGTCCAGGCCGGGATGCCGGTCACATCCGACTTTCGGGCCATGATGCGGACAATCAGGAACAGGAGCGCTCCCTCCAGGCCGGCCTCGTAAAGCTGCGAGGGATGGCGCGGCAGGTCGCCCCCGCCCGGGAAGACCATGCCCCAGGGGACATCGGTCGGCCTGCCGTACAACTCGCCATTGATAAAGTTGCCGATCCTGCCGAGTCCCAGCCCGACCGGCGCGCACTGCGCCGCCATGTCGATCAGCGCCCAGAAGGGAATTTTCTTGCGCCGGGAGAACAGGACAAAGGAGAGGATGACTCCCAGGAAGCCGCCGTGGAAGGACATGCCCCCCTTCCAAACCGCAAAGACCTGCAACGGATCGGCGAGGTAGACCCCCAGGTCGTAGAATAGGATGTAGCCGAGCCGCCCCCCCAGCACGACCCCCATGGCGCCGTAAAAGACCAGGTCGGCCACGTCGTCCGTGGTCAGGGGGAGCTTTTTGCGGCGCACCTCGGAACGAAGGATGAAATAGGTGGCAATGAAACCCAAAACGTACATCAGCCCGTACCAGCGAAACTGGAGCGGGCCGAGGCGCAGAAAGACAGGGTCAATGTGGGGAAAGTGCATGGTGACCTGGTACCTATTAGCAGGTTGTTGAACAATTCGAGGTTGTTCAAAAATAGTCAGATCGTCGCATCCGCAGGAAGCCCCGCGGAGACGTAGCAGCGCTACGTCGCACAAAGGGGCTTTCGAGGACGGCGGCGAGATGGCTGTTTTTCAACAACCGGTCAGGCGCCGCAGCCGCAACTGCGGGTACAGGCTCCTACCCGCATCTGCAACGCCTTGATGAAGGAGGCGTCGGTGGCGGTCTTTATCTCCTGGAGCACATTCTCCGGCACGGCCGAGTCGAGGGAGAGCAGGACCATGGCCTCGCCCTTCTTCTCGCGCCGCCCCAGGTTCATGGAGCCGATATTGATGTTGTACTGCCCCATGATGGTGCCGATCTTGCCGATGATGCCGGGGCGGTCGTCGTAGTTCAGCAGCAGCATGTGCTCTTCCGGGGTGAAATCCATGGAATAGTCGCGCAGCTTCACGATGCGCGGAGAGCCCTCAAAGAGCGTGCCCGAAACCAGCCGGCGCTTGCCCTGCCCTTCGATGACCAGGGTAATGACATTGGAGAAGGCGCCTCCCTGGGTCGTCTTGGACTCTTCCACCACGATGCCCATCTGTTCGGCAATCAGCGAAGCGTTGACCATGTTGACGTCCTGGTCCACCACGCGGTTCAGCAGGGCGGTCAGGCCGCAGACGGCCAGAGGCGAGCAGTCGTAATGGGCGATGCTGCCGGCAAAACCGAAACTGACCTTTTCCAGGTTGTTGTCCACCAGTTGGATGCCGAAGTCGCACATGACGCTCATCAGGTTCAGGAACGGCCGCATCTGGTCCATGAGGGCCAGGTCGAAGCGCGGGATATTGACGGCGTTCTCCATCGGCTTGTCGTCCAGGTAGTTGATGATCTCGCGGGAGACGTCGATAGCCACGTTGACCTGGGCTTCAAAGGTGTTGGCACCCAGGTGCGGGGTCACCACCAGCTTGTTGTTGGCGATCAGCTGCTTGAGCGTGTCCGACGTGGGCGGTTCCTGGCTCCACACGTCCACGGCACCGCCGACGACCTTGCCGGAGACGAGGTTGTCCAGCAGCGCCTGCTCGTTGATGATGCCTCCCCGCGCCACGTTGAGGATAATGACGCCGCTCTTCATCAGCCCGAATTCGCGGCTGCCGATCATATTGCGGGTTTCGTCGGTCAGGGGCGTGTGAACCGTGATGATGTCGCAATTTTTATAGATCTCATCGTGGGAGACCAGCTTGACCCCCAGGTCGTTGGCGCGCTTGACCGAAACGTATGGGTCGCAGGCCAGCACCTCGCACTCGAATGCCCTGAGCCGTGTCGCCACCCGGCCCCCCACCTTGCCGAGGCCGATCACTCCGGCGACCCTGCCCTTCAGTTCGTGGCCGGTAAAGGGAGCCCGCTTCCATTCGCCGGCTTTCAGGCTGGCATTGGCAATGGTGACATTGCGGCACAGGGAAAGAAGAAGCGCCAGGGTATGTTCAGCGGCGCTGTTGGTATTGCCGAATGGCGCGTTTACCACGATGACGCCCTTGGAACTGGCGTAGTCCACATCCACGTTGTCGATGCCGACCCCGGCCCGGGCAACGATCTTCAGCTTGGTGGCCGCGTCCAGCAGGGCCTTGTCAACGGTGGTGCCGCTTCGGGTGATGATTGCTTCATAGTCGCCGATGACCGCCAGCAGTTCCTCTTTCTTCAACCCCAGCTTCACATCCAGTTGGATGCGCGCATCCTGGGTCAACAGAGCAAGACCTTCCGCAGATACTTCATCAGTTACGATAATCTTCATTGCAACTCCCCGGTATCAATAATTTGTGGGTTCATAGTAGCCTTGACGGATAAAAATTGCAAGAGCCGGTAGGGTATACGGGGTTGGCGCGGTTGATTTTGATATCCAAGTGGTCTATGGTTACATATTTTATGAATATCAAGGAACCATCCGTGACCACAAACATATCCGACATGCCGTTCAACATCGTGCTGGTCGAACCGGAGATCCCTCCCAACACCGGAAACATTGCCCGCCTGTGCGCTGCCACCGGCAGTGTCCTCCACCTGGTGGGACGCCTCGGCTTTTCCATCGACGACAAGCACCTGAAACGGGCCGGCCTCGACTACTGGGAGCACGTGGCCATGCGTCGCTGGGACACCCTGGAGGAACTCCAGGCGAGCGCTGCTCAGGGCCGTTTTTTCTATCTCAGCACCAAGGTTGCCCGCAGCTACCTGAAAGCCGGCTTCCAGCCGGGAGATTTCCTGGTCTTCGGACGTGAAACCAGGGGGTTGCCCGAAGAACTGCTCGACGCGAACCCGGACACCTGCATCACCATCCCCATGCCGGCCGGCGCCGTGCGCAGCCTGAACCTGTCAAGCTCGGCGGGGATCGTACTTTATGAGGCGCTACGCCAAAGCGGGAGGATAGACTGATGCTGATGCAGGCCGTGATCTGGATGAACCTGGCCCTGATCTTTTACACCTGGGCGGTTTTTAGCGGGCGCAGGCAGGGGTTGCACCGCAAACACCTCGTCATCTTCGGTATCGGACTTTTGTGCGACTACCTGGGCACCCACCAGATGAACCTGTTTGCCGTCGCTTACGGCAAAGCGCCCGAGTGGCATAACATTACCGGCATCGCCTCGCTGGCCGGCATGGCATTCCATTTCATGCTGGCGCTGGTGGCGTCGCTCGCCCACAAGACCGAGGCCGTCAACCGCGTCTTCCACCGGGTCAGCCTGACCATCTATACATGCTGGCTGATCGCTTTTGCCAGCGGAGCGATTTCGGGCATGATGAGGATGAGGCATTGAGCATGACACAGGACAACACCACGTCTGCGCGTCCCTACCTGACCGCTGCCCTCCCCGGCACCGGCGGGACGATCAAGGAGTCCTGCGACGACTTCCTGGTGGAAGAGATTCCCTCCTACCTGCCCTGCGGTTCCGGCGACCATGTCTACCTGACCGTGGAAAAGCGGGGCATCGCCACCCTGGAGGCCATCCGCCGCATTGCCCGGCACATCGACGTTGCGGAGCGCGCCATCGGTTACGCCGGCATGAAAGATGCCGCCGGAGTCACCCGCCAGACCATCTCCGTCGAACACATCAAGCCGGAAACCGTTGCGGGGCTGGAACTGGACGGACTGAAGGTCGTTTCCGCCGCCCGTCACACAAACAAGCTGAAACTGGGGCACCTCAAGGGGAACCGATTCCGCATCGTCGTCCGGGACATGGCAGCGAATGCCCGGGAGATCGTTCCCGCGGTCCTGGAGATTCTCGAACAACGGGGCGTGCCCAATTATTTCGGCTACCAGCGTTACGGCGCCCAGGGCAACTCCCACCTGATCGGCGCGGCCATGGTCCGGCGCGACTGGCAGGGGGCGACAGACCGGCTGATGGGTGAACCGGCTGCGCTGCGCGACGCGCAGTGGCGGGCCGGGATCGAAGCATACCAACGGGGCGACCTGGCCCGGGCGCTGGAGCTGTTTCCCCGCCATTGCCGCAGCGAGCGGGAGGTGCTGCAACGGCTGGTAGCCCGGCCGGACGGATTCGAACGGGCCTTCAGCGCCATCCACCCCCGCCTGAAAAAACTCTACCTCTCGGCCCTGCAATCCTGGTTCTTCGACCAGGTTGTGGAACAGCGCATCGAACAGATCGACGCCCTGCTGCCGGGGGACCTGGCATGGAAGCACGTGAACGGCGCCTGCTTCCTGGTGGAGGATGCCGAGAGTGAGGCAGAGCGGGCCCGCGCCTTCGAGATATCCGCCAGCGGACCGATCTTCGGCTGCAAGATGAAGCAGCCGGCGGGAAAACCTCTTGAAATCGAACAGCACATTCTCGACAATGAACATATACGTCCGGCTGATTTCGACCTGGGAGGCGGTTTGAGGATGGAAGGCGAGCGGCGACCGTTGCGGGTACCGCTGGAAGCCCCTTCCTTTCGGATCGAAGGCGACCGGCTGGAGCTGGAGTTCAGCCTGGTCAAGGGGAGCTATGCAACGTCGCTGATCCGGGAAATAACCAAGACCTTCTAGCAGGTTGTTGAAAAACAGCCATCTCGCCGCATCCTCGAATGCCCTTTCGTGCGGCGTAGCGCTGCTACGCCTCCTCAGGGCTTGTCTAGCGGGTGCGACGATCTGACTATTTTTGAACAACCTAAATTTTTCAACAGCCCCTATGGGTGAGAAAAAGTATGCAAGAGGAACAAAATTAATGACAAACGACATAACCCTGATCGATTCCCACAGCCACATTTATTATCGCGACTATGCCGGCGACTTCGATGCAATGCTGAAACGCGCCGAAGATGCCGGGGTGGGCGCCCTGCTGGTGGTGGGCACGGATATTGAGTCAAGTCGCGAATCGGTCGAACTGGCGGAGAAATACCCCCACATGTATGCGGCGGTCGGGGTCCATCCCCACGATGCCGGCCGGGTGACGGAGCAGTGCTATGATGTTATTCGTGATCTGGCCCGTTCCAGCGCAAAGGTGGTTGCCATCGGGGAGATCGGCCTGGACTTCTACCGCGACCACTGCCCCAGGGACGAGCAGGAAAAAGTGTTCCGCCGGTTCCTGCGCCTGGCGAACGAACGGGAAATGCCGGTCGTCATCCACGACCGCGACGCCCATGATCTCATGCTGACAATCCTGCGGGAAGAGCGGGTGCACAGGGGGGTGCTGCACTGTTTCTCCGGCGATGCCGCCATGGCCGCCCAGGCCATGGACATGGGGCTGTACATCTCCATCCCCGGCACGGTCACCTACCCTTCCAACGAGGCGTTGCGCGACGTGGTGCGTAGCGTCGGCATCGACCGCCTGCTGGTGGAGACCGACTGCCCCTACCTGACGCCGGTTCCTCACCGCGGGAAGCGCAACGAGCCGGCCTACGTGCGCCTGGCGGCGGAGAAGGTGGCCGAGATCAAGGGGCTGTCCCTGGAGGACGTGGCCCGGATCACCACCAAGAACTGCCGCGACCTGTTCGGCATCCGCCTGTGGGACCAGTCCACCAAGATCGCCTACATGATCCGCAACTCGCTCTACCTGAACATCACCAACCGCTGTTCGAACCGGTGCAGCTTCTGCGCGAAGTTCGACGACTTCACCGTCAAGGGGCACAACCTGCTTCTGGATGGCGAGCCTTCCTTCCAGGAGGTCATGGCGGCCGTCGGCAAGCCGGAGGGGATCGACGAGGTGGTCTTCTGCGGCTACGGAGAGTCGTTGATCCGGCTGGATCTGGTCAAACAGGTGGCGACCGAGCTCAAGGGACGCGGCTACCGCATCCGCATCAACACCGACGGCCAAGCCAACCTGGTCCACCAGCGCAACATCCTGCCCGAACTGGCCGGGTTGGTGGACAGCATCTCAATCAGCCTGAACGCCCCGGACAGCGACACCTACGGCCGGCTCTGCAACACCCCCTTCGGCGCAGCCGGCTTCGAGGGTGTCTGCGACTTCATCCGCACGGCGCGGGAGTACATTCCCCAGGTCGTGGCCAGCGCCGTAACCGTACCGGGGGTCGATATGGAGGCCTGCCGCAGGCTGGCCGAATCGCTGGGGGTGGAGTTCAGGGTGCGGGAATACGCCGAGGTGGGGTGACGGCAAAAACTTTAACATTATAAAAAATTTACTTCGGAGCGATAGAACCGTTACTTACCAAAAGCTGTTCAAAACGTGCATATATATAAAAACCTCCGGAATTATGCAGTTGCTGTATATCCCTTGGTTAGCTTAGAGAAGAGGGATGAATGAATAAATTGATCCTGCTCGGATGTATTTTGACTTGCATTGGTATCGCTGCCAGTGCCTATGCAGAGTTTTCAACGAATGAAGTGGCCGGAGAAAATGTAGCTATTAATACACAAAAGTATGTGAAGCTCCGAGCGACATCGAATAAATTCGAACCCTTAAAAACAATATGGGTACTTAAGGAAGCCAGACTTACCGAAGAAGATATTGATGCCGCCTGCATAGACAGCATAGAAACCGTTGAAGATGCCTTTGCGGTCCCTCCAAAGTTCATAGATAGTCAGCCTGTCGTCAAAATAAAATTCAAGAATACTTCCAGAAGGAAGCTCGAAAAATTCACTTCCGACAACATCAACAAAATAGTTGCTATAATTCTGGATGGTGAACTATTGGCTGCGCCAAAAGGATACGAGCCAATTACAGATGGAATCATTTTGATCAACGGAAACTGGACTGCGCAAGAGGTCGCTCGTATCGTCAACAGGATAAACGAGATAGCAAAGGCGAAGAGCAAGAGCTAACCACTCGGCGGCAGACGGTCAGCTAGCTGCCGCTACGCCTCGACACCGTTAGACGCAAACCCAAAATTACGATGACAAAAGGCACACTTTGCGATAGCATGCATCCATGAAACAATTCCGGTGGAACCATCAAAAGAATGTCGAGTTGAAAACCGAAAGGGAAATCTCTTTTGAACAGATTGTCCTCGCCATCGAGGGAGAGGGTCTATTGGATACCATCAGACATCCAAATCTTGATAAGTATCCAAATCAATATGTTTTTGTTGTGGTATTTGAGGAATATGTATATCTGGTGCCTTTTGTGGAAGAAGCAGAATTCTATTTCCTCAAAACTGTTATCCCGAGTCGCAAGGCGACAAGAGATTATCTGCAACGGAGTGAATAAACCATGAAAACAAAACTTGATGCGTATGAAAAGGAAATGCTCGATGCTTACGAAAAGGGGGAGATGAAATCAATCATCAAATCCAAAGCCGATCTTGAAAAATATCGTGCGGCCGCCCGCGAAACATTTATCAAAGATCGTCGTGTCAATATACGGCTCTCCACTCCGGACCTGAGGGATATTCAAGAAAGAGCGGCTGAGGAGGGCGTCCCCTATCAGACACTCATTGCCAGTGTTCTCCATAAATATGTGAGCGGCCGACTCATTGAAATGCCGTCTCGTTTAACAACGCGCTCAACCGGGCGTGCCAAAAAGCTGCGCGCCGGTTAACTCTCCCCCCGTTGCGTTACCCACGGGTGCCGCAGATCGGACAGCCCTGCATGGAGAGCGGTTTTTCCAGCCGGCATTCGGCCAAGAGGGCCGCATCGGCGAAAATGTCGCGGGTCGGGCCGTCGGCCTTGACCTCCCCCTCGTGGAGCACGATGGTGCGCTCGCAGAGTTCGAGCACCATGTCCAGATCGTGGCTGGTGAAGATCCTGGTATGGCGGAACTCCTGGAGCAGCCCCATCAGTTGCCGCCGGGCAAAAGGATCGAGCCCGCTGGTCGGCTCGTCCATGACCAGGATGTCGGGCGACATGGAAAGCACCGTGGCGATCGCCACCCGTTTCTTTTCGCCGCCCGAAAGGCGGTACGGCGGCTTTCCCTGCAAATGCCCCGCTCCGACCTTCGCCAGGGCCGCCTTCACGCGCTCTTCCACCTCTGCGGCAGGCAGGCCGAGGTTGAGCGGGCCAAAGGCGACGTCGTCATAAACCGTCGGCATGAACAACTGGTCGTCGGGATTCTGAAAGACCATGCCCACCGTGCGCCGGATGTCCGGCAGGGTCTCCCGGGTGAGGGGAAAGTCGCCGATGCGAATCTCTCCCGCGGTCGGCGTCAGGTAGCCGTTGAGGTGCTGCAAAAGCGTCGATTTACCCGCGCCGTTGGCGCCGATGACCGCCACCGACTCGCCATGGGTGATGCGCAGCGAAACATCCCGCAGGGCCGGGGTTCCATCGGGATAGGTGTGCCGCAGCCCTTTTACCTCGACAATGTGATGACTCATGGCTGTACCCTTGTTATGAGCGTCCCGAGCAGGTGGGCCACCGGCACCAGTCTCGCGGTGATGAAGAACAGGCCCCAGCCCAGGCAGAAGACCATCTCCCTGACGCCGAAACGGAACTGCCGGCGGGTGTGAAACACGCCGGAGAACCCCCGCGCCAGCATGGCCATGTGGATACGCTCCGCCCGCATCCAGGTACGGAGCAGAAGGTGGCCGATCATCGATCCGTAGACCCCGATGCCCCTGCCTGCGGTGCCGAAGGTCCGCAGTTCCCGCGCCCGCACCATCTGCCCCCCCTCTTCCGCCAGTACGAAGATATAGCGATAGAGAAAGAGCAGTTGCACGGCAAAAGGCTGTGGCATGCCCAGACGTTCCAATGCCCCGCAGATGCCGGGAAACCCGGTGACGGCCACCAGGGCCAGGGCCGCGCCTACCGTGAGAACGGCCCGCACCACGATGGAGGCAAAGGATATCCACCCGCCCGTGACGCCCAGCGTCCCCACGTGCAGCACCACCTGCCGGTCGAGCAGAGGATTGAACATGCCGATCATGACGGCGAACGGGATGACGACGGCGATCTTCTTCGCCAGGTAGGGGACCGGAACATTACCCATGGCGATCATGAACACCGGGAACAGAAAGAAGGGGAACAGCGCCGCCAGTTCGTATTTCCCGCACGAGACGACGGAGATGAGGAAGGCAAGGGTTGCCAGCACCTTTGCGCGCGGGTCGAGGCGATGGATGGCCGTATCCCCGTCCGCCAGGCGATCCAGGTTTTTAAAGTCCAGCAAGCCGCCATCCATACTGCACATCGCTGTTCCCCGTAAAAAAGGGGAGAGCTGTCCGCCCTCCCCGGCAATCCCGAACGGATACCCGCGCTTCAGGCCACCCAGTGCCGCCTCTTCAGCAGAAAGCCGCCCGCAAAGACGATGACCAGCGTCATCAGGCCGCCGACAATTCCCGAGACGCTGGTGCCCAGATTATCTGCGGCAGTACTTTTTGCCGTGCCGGTCGCGCCTTTGAACGAATAGTCGGGCAGAAACGCGGTCCTTTTCTGGAGAGCGGTCATGGCGGCATGCAGCCCCCCTTCCGGGCCTTTCAACTCTTCCGCCCCCGTGGCCCTGGCGACGGCCCATTCCAAGCCATCGGGATTTTTCGAGGCAAACCAGGACAGAACGCTGCCGGTCAGGAGGGCTGCCACCGCGAAGGAAACCAGCACCGTGCGCAGGGGGCGGTGCGGTGCGGGACGGGCCCCGAGGGCTTCCCGGATGATCTCCGGGCGGGCCTTATGGACAAAAGAGACGATCGCAACGGTCACCGCCCCTTCCACCATGCCGATGGCAAGGTGTATGGGCAGCATCAGCAGGGCAAAGGTCGAAAACGGCAGGGCCGAGATACCCGAGCAGACCGTTTCCAGCACCACGCCCAGGGGCCCCAGTTGGAGGCCGATAATAGCCGAGATCATGGTCGCGGCGATGAGGCGCTTCCGCCCCGGCGCCGGGCCGGCGATCCTTTTGTAGACCAGGGGATACACCAGAAAGGCCGGGATAAATCCCATATTGAAGATGTTGCAGCCCAAGGCCAGCAAACCGCCGTCGGCAAAGAACAGCGCCTGGACCATGAGAACCGACGAGATGGTGAGGAAAGCGGCATAGGGACCGAGCAGGATCGTCAGGAGCAGTCCCCCTCCCAGGTGGCCGCTGGAACCGGTGGCCGGGATGGTGAAATTGATCATCTGCGCGGCAAAGAGAAACGCTCCCAGCACACCCATGAGCGGCACCTTGCGGTCGTCCAGCCCCTTGCGCACCTTGGCGGAACAATACGCAATCGACCCGGCGGAAACGGCCCACATGGTTCCCCCCACCGCTGGTGATAACAGTGCATCTGCCATGTGCATGGCGTCCCCCGTGGTGTTACTAAATTCAATTTGCGTAGCACGACAACTATACGACCATGCAATTAGAGGTGTCAACAAGAAAACAAGCGGAAATTGGTTTTCCGCTCCCGGCATCAGGGCCATGATCGCGCAAGCGGCTTGACTGATACGAAGTAAATCTGATAGTTGTATATATTCGACCCAATGAAAAGGAAACCTCACCATGGCGTATACACATATCACCATTGACGAGACACGTTGCAAGGGGTGCGGCCTCTGCACCATCGCCTGCCCCAAAAAGCTGGTCACGCTGAGCGACACACCCAACAGCCAGGGCTTCACCGTTGCGGTCTTTTCCGACCAGGGAACGTGCAGCGGCTGCGCCTTGTGCGCCGAGATGTGCCCCGACGTGGCCATCATGGTATTTAAAGGTTGTTGAAAAACAGCCATCTCGCCCCATCCTCGAGAGCCCTTTCGTGCGGCGTAGCGCTGCAAACCCTCACCCAATCCCTCTCCCATAGGGAGAGGGCAAGGTATACTCTCCCCCAGTGGGGGAGAGATAGAGAGAGGGCCTGCCTCCTCGGGGCCTTCTCCGGGTGCGACGATCTGACTATTTTTGAACAACCTGAGTTTTAACAAACTGTTTATTGACAAGTAGGTACGGAGGCGCAGTTGTCTGAAAAACTTTTCGTCAAGGGAAACGAGGCGGTGGCAATGGCCGCCATCGAGGCCGGGTGCCGTTATTACTTCGGCTACCCCATCACGCCGCAGAGCGATATCCCCGAATACCTTTCACGGGAACTGCCCCGCCTGGGCGGAGAGTTCATCCAGGCCGAGAGTGAAATCGGCGCCATCAATATGCTGCTGGGGGCATCGGCCACCGGCGTGCGCGCCATGACCTCCTCATCGGGCCCCGGCATATCCCTCAAGCAGGAGGGCATCTCCTACATGGCCGGCTCGGAGCTGCCCGGCGTGATCGTGGACATCATGCGGGCCGGGCCGGGCCTGGGCGGCATCGACGCGTCCCAGGCCGATTATTTCCAGGCCACGCGCGGCGGCGGCCACGGGGGCTACCGCATCATCGTGCTGGCCCCGGCGTCGGTGCAGGAGATGTACGACCTGACCATGCTGGCCTTCGACCTGTCGGACATCTACCGCATACCGGCCATGGTGCTGGCCGACTCGGTCGTCGGCCAGATGAAGGAGTCGATTACGGCGCATCCGCGTCCGCAGGCCGCCTTGCCCGCCAAGGAGTGGGTGGTGCGCGGACGGGAGCAGGGGGAACCGCAGAACGTGGTCAAATCCCTGTACCTGGGTGACGGCGAGATGGAGGCGTTCCACTGGAAGATGCACGCCCGCTACCAGGAACTGGCCGAAAAGGAGTGTCGCTGGGAGGAGGTCATGACCGGGGACGCCACACTGGTGGTGACCGCTTTCGGCTCGACCGCCCGCATCGCCAGGACCGCCGTCGCCATGGCGCGGGAGGCGGGCATGAAGGTGGGGCTGCTGCGGCCGATTTCCCTCTTCCCCTTCCCCAAGCAGGCCTATGAGACCATCTCCCGGCAGTGCAGGAATTTCCTGGCCATTGAACTCAGCACCGGCCAGATGGTTGAGGATGTGCGCCTCTCCGTGGCCCGCGACGCCGAGGTTGCCTTCTACGGCCGCCCGCCGGGCGCCGGTTCGCTGCCGACGCCGGAGGAGCTCTTCGAGCAGATTAAAAAACAGTACTAACAGGTCGTTGAAAAACAGCCATCTCGCCGCCGTCCTCGAAAGCCCCCTTGTGCGGCGTAGCGCTGCTACGCCTCCGCGAGGCTTTCTGCGGGTGCGACGATCTGACTATTTTTGAACAACCTGAGTTTTTCAACAACCTGCTTAATGCGCGTAGGAGCTTTTTCCTGCGGATGAGGAATTCAATGAACCAAGTATTTACAAGGCCCGAAAGCCTGAAAGACATCCAGACCCACTTCTGCCCCGGCTGTCACCACGGTTCCGTCCATCGCCTGGTGGCCGAGGCCATGGACGAGTTCGACATCAGAAACAAGACCATCGGGGTCGCTTCGGTGGGCTGCTCGGTCTTTCTGTACGGCTATTTCGACATCGACGTCATCGAGGCGCCCCACGGCAGGGCCCCGGCCGTCGCCACCGGGGCGAAGCGCGCTCGCAACGACCGGATCGTCTTCACCTATCAGGGGGACGGCGACCTGGCCGCCATCGGCACCTCGGAGATCATCCACGCCGCCAACCGGGGCGAGGACATCACCGTGATCTTCGTCAACAACACCACCTACGGCATGACCGGCGGCCAGATGGCCCCCACCACCATGGTGGGCCAAAAGACCTCCACCTCCCCCTACGGCCGCAACCATGCCAAGGACGGCTACCCGATCCGCATGGCCGAGCTGTTGGCCCAACTGGAAGGGGTTGCCTTCTCGGCCCGGGTGGCGGTCAACTCCCCCAAAAACGTCATGCAGGCCAAGAAAATGATCAAGACCGCCTTCCGCTATCAGGTGGAAGGGAGGGGATTTTCCTTTATCGAAGCCCTGGCCGCCTGTCCGACCAACTGGGGCATGAACCCGCTGGCGGCGAACGAGCGACTGGGCAGCGAAATGATTCCCTACTTTCCGTTGGGCGTGTACCGCAACACCGCTAACCTATGATTAATCTGGAGCTATCATGCGTCATGATGTCTTTATAGCCGGCTACGGCGGCCAAGGAGTGCTGCTGGCGGGCAACCTGCTTTCCTACGCCGCCATCCACGAAAACAGGAATGTCTCGTTCTTTCCCGCCTATGGCGTGGAAAAGCGCGGCGGATCGGCCATGTGCACCGTGGTCTTCTCCGACGGCGACACCGGGTCGCCGGTCGTGGGAAGCCCGTCGGTGGCCGTCATCCTCAACCAGCTCTCCTTCGACAAATATGCCGCCAAGGTCAAGCCGGGCGGCGTGTGCATCATCAATTCGACCCTGGTGGAGACGGGCGGCAGGGAATTGCCGGGGGTGGAACTGGTGGCGGTCCCCATGAACCAGATCGCCCTTGATCTGGGGGACATGCGCATGGTCAACATGGTGGCATGCGGGGCCTATGCCGCAAAGAGCGGCTCACTGGCCCTCGAATCCCTGGAAGAGGCCCTGAAAAAGGCGTTGCCGGAGCGCAACCACCGCCTGATCCCCGCCAATATCAGGGCGATCGAGGCCGGAGCGGCGGCTTCTCGCGGCTAGTGTCCTGTGCGGTTAGTTCGTACTCGTAATTCCGGTTCTTTTGGCCGCTGCCGGCGTTGCGGTTCCTTGATGCAGGCCTGCTACACCTGCGTCGCCGCGCCTTGGCACCAGCCAAAATATCTCGGAATTACTTCCCACGACTAACCGCACAGGACACTAGTTAAAGAAAAGCTTGACGTAGGCACCTGCTATTTGTTAAAAGGAGAGTCCCATTTATTGGGGTGTCGCCAAGCGGTAAGGCATTGGACTCTGACTCCAACATTCCGAGGTTCGAATCCTCGCACCCCAGCCAAAAACAACAAGGGTTTGCAGACATTCTGCAAACCCTTTTTTGTGCCATTTCCGGGCGTGACCCGCAGCCGGGCCCCGTGTGCTGTCCGGTTAGTTATTGGGAACAATTCCCGGTTATCTTGTCTGATGCCAAGGCGCGACGACGCAGGTGTAGCAGGGTCTACATCAAGGAGCCGCAACGAAGGCAGCGGGCAAAAGAGCCGGAATTATGACAACGAATTGACCGGACAGTACACTAGCGCCGGGGCCGGGGCGAGGCGATGGTTGCGGCCACGTCGATTGCTCGCGTCGGGTCGACGAGATTGGCGGACCCCGCC
>Ga0207836_1000006_pt1 | contig 136676 bp, 120 predicted proteins | sample LuqExpMetageno18_FD_187776 | JGI IMG/M metagenome (GOLD analysis project Ga0207836, IMG submission 187776) | Tropical forest soil microbial communities from Luquillo Experimental Forest, Puerto Rico - Sample 18 (SPAdes) | ecosystem: Environmental > Terrestrial > Soil > Tropical forest ...
TATTGCCATGCTCGCAACCGTAGCCAGGGCACCGATGACAAAGATGCTTATGAGTTTTTTCACCATTCCTTTGTCTCCTTTTTTGATGTGTTTTTCCTTGCTGACTAACGCTGCTTCGTTCGTGCAAGCCCTTTATTCTGATTCTCCCCCCCTCCCGGTTAATTTCTGCATCCATCATGATACAGACAGTGCTCGTCAGACCTGTCAGCAGACGTTCATTGTAATTAATTAGCAATATACAAGCCAAGTGTCCGATCGGCCCAAGTCGCCGCTCCGCAGCTCATTTATTCCGGCGTAACACATTGATTTATATTAAATAAATAATATGCCCCGAATCGGGGCGCATGGGGTTTTCCATGATCGGCCATGGGACGGGGGGAGGCGTCCGGCGATTTGACCGGAGCGAGCCGCCATATGGCTATAAGTACTTAATATAACTAATAAAATAAAATCAAAATAGCTAAATATGGCGAAATTAGCGTTATATTTGGCTAAAATAAAAAATATAGCTAAATATAGCTAAAACGGCTAAAAATTAATGGCTCCTGGGTGGCTTTAACTGACATCGCCTATTGCTGACCAGTCAATTATTGGGTAAAAAAGGGGGAGGTACGTCTGGGCAACTTATTATAAGGGCAGAGTGCGAACTTGATCTGGCCGATGAACTCTTAGTTGTAGCGAGATCAATATTCAGTAACGGGGTTATTGGGAGGAGAAGTGTGCCTGATACCCCGCTTTTTATCGGGGTACCCTATTGCAAGGGATTTCAGGGGTGCAGCACTGCGAGTCTTTCCGATTCGGATCTATAACCAATAATCAGGCGATGATGACATAAGCTGTCATATGGTTGATGCAGCATGCTCTCTTACCAAAACCTGCTTTTCGGTTATAGGCCCGTTCCGATTAATGTCTGCTGTTATTGCCGATGAATCCGCGAGCAATGTGCTCCTCAAACCTTCTGGCAGATCCCTGCAGCTGATCACGTTTTTCCGGCAAATCGTGGCCGCGTAGTTCAGGGTATTCTGCAATTCACGGACATTTCCCGGCCAATCATGGCGCGATAGGATATTGGCTGCATTCTTGCTAAACCTAGTAATGGGTGTTTTTCGATTATGAGAAGCTTCTTCGAGGAAATAACGGGCCAACGGGAGTATATCATCCCGGCGATCACGCAGCGGAGGAATGTGAAGTTCGACTCCATGCAGGCGTTTTTTCAATTCGTACAGAAAATAACCGATTGCAATATCCTCAGCCAAGTTGCGGCTTGTGGCTGCAATAATCCGAACATCGGCTAAAGAGGTCTTATTCACTCCGATATACTTTTTCGCCGCTCCACGCAAAAAGCGTAAAAGCATTATCTGCATGTCTGATGACAAATCGCCAACTTCATCCAGAAAAATTGTCCCGCCGGCTGCTACTTCCCAGAGCCCTTGCTCCGGAGTGGATACGTCGGGGGGGGATCCATATAGCAACTCCTCGGTGAGAACGGCACAATTCACTGATACAAAAGGTTTATCTGGATGCCCAGACTGATCATGAATGAACCGGGCAATGAAGCCCTTACCTACACCACTTTCCCCGGTCATGAACACGGATTTATTTCCTTGGGCTATTCGACGCGTAATATTAATGACTTCTTCCATTTGTTTGCTATGTTGAGGGGCGATTTGGGCACAAGCCGTCGCGTAACATTCGTTGTTATTCTGTGCTATTTCAGAATCTGTTTTCGATGATTTCACTGATAGCGAATTGTTCAAGTTGGCTGGCAAGTCTCTATAACTTATCACGCCTTTCCGGCATATTGTGGTCGCATAGCTGAGTGCATTCTGTAGCTCCCGCACATTCCCAGGCCACTGATAGCGTAGCAGCAGGCTTGCCGTGCCCTTGCTAAATCTGACAACTGGCTGGTTTTGATTGTAAGAAGCTTTTTCGAGGAAATAACGAGCCAACGGCAGGATGTCATCTTGGCGATTTCGCAATGGTGGAATAGGTAGTTTGATTCCGTGTAGGCAACCATTCAACTCATGCAGGAATTGGTCGGTAACGACATCTCCAGTCAAGTTTTGGTTTGTGGTTGCAATAATCCGCACATCGGCCGGCCATGTCTTGTCTGCCCTGATATGTGGTCTCTCCGATTTGCGCAAAAAGCGCAAAATCTTTACCCGCATGTCCGGTGACAGGTCACCAACTTCATCCAGGAGAATCGTCCCGCCAGCTGCCGACCCCCAAAGCCCCCGCCCTGCAGAGTAATTATTTACGTATCCGAATGGCTCCCCGTATAGGAACCTCTCTGTAAGCATGGCACAACTTACTGTCACAAACGGTTTCTCCGCACGCCCAGACAGGTCATGAATGAAGCGGGCCATGAGTCCCTTGCCGACACCACTCTCACCGGTAATGAACACGGATTTGCTCCCCTGAGCCACCCGACGGGCAATATTAATGGTATCCTCCATTTGCTTGCTATGAGGATGGGCAAACTGGCCGGGGTTAGTCTTTAAATTTCTGTTGCTATCTATGGTTATTTCAGATTTAATTATCATATTGTTATTTAATAATAGTCATTTTGCTAAGTTGTATAAAGTACTTACTATAGTTATTTTTATAAGTACGTACTTAATATATTAATTATTTGTTATAATTACGTATTAATCTAACTTACGTATATTGATAACTGTATAAATCAAATTATATTTACGATAAAGTAATTAAAAAATTATGAATTTAACACATTTAATCTTATTCACATAAGCTGTTAACATGTGTTAATGTTTTTATTAATACACTATTTCTGGCTAATAAGTTTTTGAGTCAGTAATGAGGCTTTGGCTGCATATATCCTAATCTTGTTTAACCATAATAGCTTTTGCTTTCAGTTACCGCACTGTGCCGTTGAATTTTGTTTGTGCAAAACTTGCTACAAGTGTGCCACTTTTTAAGTTATTGAAATATAAGCTTAAATATGTTTGTTATTGTGGTTTACACCATATAGTGCGAAATAATTAGCTAAATATCGCGAATAATGATATATTGTTAAATATGATATAATTTGCTGTGGTGAATTTTTGTGTGGGAGAAATCAAGGTATGGATGTCAATAGGGAAAAGTTTTTCAAAGAGGTAACACTGCGAATCTGCGGTAGTCTCCAGATAAATATGGCTTTCCAGCGTGCTTTTGATTATCTGCGGGAATACTTTCCCGTTGACCAGATGTTTCTTGACATAGCAGACACTAGCCTGGGAGCCAACAGGCATATTGCATTTGCAACAAGTGGGGAAAATCCGTCTGAAGAAATTATCCCTCTTTCCGAAAGATTATGGGAATGGGTGCGGGGACTTAAAGAACCATTCATTTTGAATGGTTCTGATGATGACGAAACGATCCGGGAGTTTGTACCTCTCATCAATTTGCAGGGCAAGTCGGATCTTTCTCTGCCATTAAGGCTTGAAGGTGAGCTTGTCGGCTTTCTCGTGCTACGTAGTTTTGAGGAGGGTCGATTCACTCCAGAGCATGTGGAGTTGCTCAGGGATGTGGCTGAGCCCTTCGCCATTGCATTGGCGAACGCCTTGGCTCACGAATCTGTTCTTAAGAATCGAGACACACTCATTGACGATAACCGATTTTTGACTAATGAACTGTTATCTCATGCTGCGGAGGAGATCATCGGGGCAAATTCAGGGCTCAAAAATGTCATGGATATGGTGCGCCAGGTTGCCCCGCTGTCCAACACAGTGATACTATTGGGTGAAACCGGGGCAGGAAAAGAAGTTATTGCCAATGCGATACACTTCGCTTCATCTCGTAAAGACGGGCCCTTCATCAAGGTGAATTGTGGTGCTATTCCCGAGACCTTGATCGATAGTGAGCTCTTTGGTCATGAAAAAGGGGCTTTCACAGGGGCGCTTGTTGAGAAGCGCGGAAGGTTTGAACGTGCAACGGGTGGTACTATCTTTTTTGATGAAATCGGCGAACTGCCAATCCAGGCCCAGGTCCGACTTTTACGTGTTATTCAAGATCGCGAGATAGAGCGCGTAGGAGGCGACCGCCCTATTCCGGTAGATATTCGTGTTATAGCTGCGACTCACCGCAACTTGGAATCAATGGTTTCGGAAAGCAAATTCAGAGAGGACTTGTGGTTCAGGCTGAATGTTTTCCCGATAATTGTCCCTCCCTTGCGCCATCGGAAGGAGGATATTCCCGCACTTACTCGCTACTTTGTGCAACAGAAAAGCCGCGAGTTGGGGATATCCCAGCCGCCATCGATTGGGCCTGGCGCCCTGGGGCGCCTGACCAATTACAGTTGGCCCGGCAATGTGCGGGAACTCGAGAATCTCATCGAGAGGGAATTGATACGCGACAGCAAAGGGCCACTTATGTTCAGTTCTCACACCTTCTTGGAGCAGCTAGAGGGGGGACATAACTTGACAGGGAAGGATAAAGACGGACCAGTAAACCTGGATGAAGTGATCTCTCTGCACATTGGACGGGTGCTCAGACTTGCAAAAGGAAAGATTTATGGGACTGGCGGCGCGGCGGAACTCCTCGGAGTGAATCCAAGCACTTTAAGAGGAAAGATGATAAAGCTCGGGTTAAATTTTAAAGGAAGTAAGAAAAAATTGAATCGCCCTTAGAAGTGCTGTGACAAAACTGTCGCCGAAAGCGGTTATATGCTGCTAAAACATGAGTGGATCAAGCGAAACATACACTATGTTCGGGAACCAGCATTGTGAATCGGCTTATAAAACTGACCCACTTATCATCCATAACTTGATGCATTTTCGTTATGGATGGGTCAGAACCGGTGCCGATCATGGGCTTCAACACCAGAAGCCGATTTCCACAGCGTATTGTTGTTTACTGGCCTGTATTGTCTTCTCAAACACCCATCTGACGCGGCCTTGATGCATGGAGGGGGAGACCCCAAAGTATCCCCCTCCATAGCCACCATTAAAAGTTTGCTGCAATATTTAGAGCCTTTTTAGTAGCAATTCCCCTGAACTCGTCTGCCCGGTCACGGAGTGCATCAACACCCTCAACCACGATAGATTCAAAATCTTCAACACCCATAAATCCCATGATGGATTTTAGGTATGGGACAGAATGGTCTTCATCTTTTCCAAAATGAAAACCGCCTGAGGAGTGAATGTGAAGGCACTTCTTCCCCTTACCTTTCAAAAGCCCTACGGGACCCGATGGAGTATAGGCAAATGTCTTCCCTGCTACACAGACGGCATCTATATACATTTTAAATTCCGCAGGAAAACTTAAATTAAACATTGGAGTTACGAATACATATTTGTCGGCCGCCGAGAAACTATCCGCATGTTTCCAAATTCTATCAACCTTTCGCTTCTCTTCATCACTCAGACACACAAAACTTTCACCATTGCGCAACTTGTTCCAACCAGATAAAACGTCAGTGTCGATACGCTGAATGTGATCTCGGTAAAGATCAATACAGTGTACCTCGTCGTTTTTGTGATGATTGAGGTACTCGTTGAGAAATTCTTTGCCAATTGTTAGGCTGCGCGATTGTTCTTCAGATTTTAGATTACAAGTAATATACAGAAGTTTTTTCATCGTATTTCTCCTTAATAAACTAATTCGTTTGGGGGCTATTGTGCCCGTGAAGAAGATGGCCTGACAAACACCCATGCGACATCCGTGCCAATACAAAAAAACAAATAATATCAGTAACTAACCGCCTACATCTCTCGTAAATTATCAAATACAACAAATACTTATTGTCGTATACGGAGATGTGCGACAAATTATTAAATATGATAGTTTTTGATTATCGCAGGAGAGATCATTGTGGCTGACAACGAATATGAATTTGCAACATTTTGTTGATTTATAAACATAATTTATGCCCCACATATTCCAAGTGAGTTTGTGCATGTCATGGGTTTGGCCTTGGGCGATATTAAATAACTATTTCCTGCTTCACGGCTTGTTATCAGATGCTTTGCTAAAAGCGAGGCGATTGTTGACCTCAATTCAATATCAGTAAGATCAAATATTGTTTTAATTTCAATCGGAGCCACAGAGTTATAATTTCTTATGAACGCCATGATCGTCTCCTCACTAGCTGAAATCGGCAGTTCTACGATTGTTCCAGTCGACAAATGCGTAATCACGGCCTTAAAATCTTTATATCCCTTGTATCCGTGAAGAAGCGTCTCTTTTTCCCCAAATCGCACGAGAAATGAGGGAAAAGCACGGGCATTGTATCGCGCCGTTATCGCAAGGTCTTGCTCAAAAGCCTTACGGGCGGCTCCCTGTGAGAAATCTTCCAGGAAACGGGCAACATCCAGACCAACTTCCGAAACCAATTCCATGAGCACTTCAGTTGTATTCGTCTGCTTTGCCTCAGCAGCCGACGCTTCCCGAATGCGCCGGAGAAACCTGTTGGCCAGCGTTTGATCCTGCATCTGAGCAGCTTTATATGCGATGTTTTGCGGATACGAAGAAGGGTTCTCTCGGGAAAACAATTTGAATCCCTCAGTTTTCACCGGCATGCCATGGCGCTCGGAGGCTTCCAGCCAATGCTTTGCAATATTCATATTGGAGCGGGCAGGGTCTCCGCCTATGTCATTACGGCTGTCGTAAAAGGACGTGATGTCCTCGACAAGCCCCCCCATAATGTAACTGATCTCAACTTGGTCACCATATCTGGTTTCAAGTTTTCTCAGCACTGGCTCGCTGCCCCAGCACCAGGTGCACACTGGGTCGGTAAATTCGATGATTTCAATTTTATTGTTTGTTGAGACTGCCATGACTTGTTGCTCCCTTAATGAGCGGAGCGCTCTCAGGCGAGCGCCCCGTACTTGATGCTTTACAATTAGCCACTTCCATCATTGTCCAACTCGGCGCTACTTAGTGTCTCGGTAGGTCATGGCGATAAGCGAACCATAGAATGGGATAGCTTTGTCGGAGTAAATCCCACCCAAGACTTCTCCGCCAGGCTTCCGCCAGTCCATCTGCAATTCTGCGGTCACGGCTACCGTGCTGTTCACCGTCACGCCGGCGTCGCGCATGCGGATGACAGAAGCTTCGGCAGCAAGCCGGCTCCAAGTTCCGGATGCGTCCAGGATAGCCTGTACGTCATACCCTGCTGCCACGGCTGACAACGCTGCAAAGGTTACGCAGACGTCAGTACTGATTCCGGAAATGATGAGATTCTTGCGTCCCGTCGCCTTGACAGTTGCGGCAAAGTCTGGATTGTCGAATGCATCAATTTCACCTGGGCGCTGGATAAGTGGCGCTCCAGGAAGTTCAGCCGCCAGCTCTGGCAGGATAGGACCGTTCGGACCGTTATCAGCGCTTGTCGTGAGAACGACTGGCAGTCCGTATGCCTTTGCCGCACGAGCGAGGGCTACAACGTTACGACGAAGGGTTTCCTGGTCCTGGTCATGGACACCAAGGATCAGGCCGACCTGATGGTCGACGAACAGGATGGCGCTGTCCTCTCTCGTGAAACGAACGTTGGGATAACTATTGATGTTCATTTTTAACTCCTTTTTTGAGTTGATGTAGGAGGCAGCCTCTATGGCGCCAACAGGAGACCGATTACCGTTCCTGATTAGTTTAAAGCGACTTTCGTGCCAAACAAAATAATATAATTATATCAATAAGTAACATGGGTGTGGCTTGCGCGTAATGTCAAATATAACAATTACCGATTGTCGTATACGGAGATATGCGATAAATTACTAAATAAGATGAATAGTTTTGATCATCACAGGAGAGATTCTTATGGCTGTCAACAAAGATGAATTCTTCAGAGCAGTGACACTCAGGATATGTAGCAGCCTTCAAATCAAAACGGCCCTTGACCGGGTATTTGAATACCTTCGTGATTACTTCCCCATAGACCTTGTGTTCCTCGACATTGCTGACGAAAGCCTCGGAGCAAACCGTCACATAGCTGTCGCCACTGTTGATTCGAGTACCCCAGAAGAGATCATACCCCTACCTGAAAATCTTTGGGGGTGGGTGGAGAATCTGCACACACCGTTTATTTTGACCGGTTCAGATCAGGATGAACGGATTCGAGCTTTTGCACCGCATATCAAGCTGGAAGGGTACTCAGATCTTGCTATGCCACTAAGGATTGAGGAGAAACTCATCGGCTTTCTAATTCTTCGCTCCCGCGGGGCAGGAGAATTCACCCCTGAGCATGTGGACTTGCTTGCTGTTGTGGCTGAACCGTTCGCCATCGTGCTCGCTAACGCCCTTGCTCATGAGGCGGAGATAAAGTATCGGGATATTCTCCTTGACGATAACCGCTTCCTGCGCCGGGAGCTCTTATCTCAAATGGGAGACGAGATCATCGGTGGGAACTCCGGGCTGCGTCACGTCATGGAAATGGTCCGGCAGGTGGCGCCCCTTTCCAATACAGTGCTCTTGATGGGGGAAACAGGAACAGGAAAAGAAGTCATTGCGAATGCCATTCATTTTGCCTCACCACGAAAAGACGGCCCTTTTATCAAAGTTAACTGCGGTGCGATTCCAGAAAGCCTTATCGACAGTGAGTTATTCGGCCACGAAAAAGGAGCCTTTACCGGAGCACTCACGGAAAAGCGCGGACGCTTTGAGCGGGCTACGGGAGGAACTATCTTCCTTGACGAAATAGGTGAGTTGCCGCCCCAAGCACAAATAAGGCTATTGCGTGTGCTTCAGAACCGGGAAATCGAGCGTGTAGGAGGAGACAAAGCAATTCCCGTTGACATCCGGGTAATTGCAGCTACTCATCGCAATCTTGAAAACATGGTTTCGGAAAACCAGTTTCGTGAAGACTTGTGGTTCAGGTTGAATGTATTCCCGATCATCGTCCCGCCTCTGAGGCAAAGAAAAGAAGATGTCCCTGCCCTCGCACGGCATTTTGTTGAACTAAAGAGTCGTGAACTCGGGGTGGCTATTCCTCCTGCCATTGTCCCAGGTGCATTGGCGAGGCTGATGAACTATAGTTGGCCGGGAAATGTTCGGGAATTGGAAAATCTAGTAGAGAGGGAATTAATCCAGCATCAAGGAGGGCAACTAAGATTCGAAACCGTGTTGTCTGGCGATAATAATGATAAATTGAAAATTTCAGCAGATGTGGATGAAGGTGACATCTCAAATCTTGACGAAATTATATCAATTCACATCAACAAAGCTCTAAAAAAAACAAAAGGAAAAATTCATGGAAAAGGAGGCGCAGCAGAATTGCTTGGCATTAATCCGAATACGCTAAGGGGTAGGATGAGAAAACTTGGGATTATGTACAGACAGAAAAAAGGTAAATCAGCCTGACTCATGGATAAAGCCAGTATAATATGAGATGGTTAGATCTATGCAAATATAAAAATATAATTGTGTACATGCTAAACAGACTATGCCGTTAACAGGTTGAGCAATGAGAGAAAAATGGACTATTGATGATGCACCTGATCAGCAGGGGCGTGTTGCTGTGATCACTGGTGCAAACGCGGGTATCGGCTTGCAGGTTGCTAAAATCTTGCCTCACGCGTGCAGTGCGGGATAAACACTGCCAAGCCCAAAAAACGACCATATTATTGGGTAACGTGCCACCGGATTCCGGGCAATGTCGAACGGGTTTGCCATCATGATGAGAGCGACACCAGCAGTGGACCGATAAATTGGTTGAAAAAGGGGATGCCTACGTAAAAACCCAGCAAATAATACCATGGGGAACCCTTGCCCTCGGCCGCCAACACGTGCATCCGGTAGGGACAGCCGCCAACGCCAGTACCGATCCAACCCAGAGTAATGGCGCATGAAGCTGCCACCAAGATGTTTTCTAAGGTGGGATTTCCTCCTATTTCTTCCGGAAAAATGAGGAATTCTGGGAGGGCTCCTCCCACAGCGCTGCAGAGATAATACCCGGCGACAGCTCCTAGAAGAGTCCCGATCGGGACTAATAGTGCTTGCTTGTCTCCCGTGAGCACCAGATTCCGGTAGCCGGACACAAAACGCAAGCGGGAGCGCTGCCCGAGGTAGCCAATAAGTATACCCATGATGAGAGTGGCGAGTGCAGCTGTCATGACTAGCAACTCCAGCGGGTCAGGTTCCGTAATAGATCGTTCAAGTTGTGTTATTGTTGCCACCACAAAATCAGGTGGTGGCAACAATAACAGAGTAGAGTATTCCCTAGAATGCTTTCGAAAGACGGAACATAAATTTGGTCCCCTCTGGACGATTTTCCGCTCCAGTTTCCAGATAGCTGTTGAGATAGATCATCATCCCGTTGGTGCTGTACTCAAGGCCGGGGCCGATGCCGAAGACCCTTTCCTGCGAGTTGTCCTGGCTTTTGCCATCAATCTTGTCATCGGTCAATTGCTGCAGGACATAACCGTTGAGGCCGAACCTAAGCCCTTTGAGCACCTCGTAAGAGGCGGCATAGTTGGCGTGGAATGCCTGCCCGGGCTGGACGTTGCTGGCATTCAGCGCAACAAATGGGGAGTCATTTTCAGAATTCCAAAGGTAATGCAGTCGGGCACTGACCTCCAGTTTTTCCATCGGCATTATGGTGAAAGCATAGTAGGGGTTGATACTGACCATGTTGCTGCCGGCATTGACCGCAGATTTGCTGTCGTAAGCTCCGGTCGGCAGCGTTATGTCGAGCACGAACCGGTGAAAGTACGGCATCCCGAAGAGTTTATGATCTGTCCATTGTAAGACCAGCGGACTGATGGTAAGGTCGCCCACCCCACGGTTACGCTGGTTTGGTCCAAAACTAGTGTCAAGATCGACATCTGCCAGGGGGAGTAAGAACTCTACACCATAGAAGGCATCAAGAAGCTTGAATTTGGAAATGTAGGCAACATGGGTGTTGGCACTGACGGTGGTAAGCTTGTTGGAGCCGGAAATTTTGCTTCCGTTGGCATCGTTCATCTGATTGGCATGGTAATACCCGATCATTTCCTCAACAAGTAACCCAGGGAAAGCAATGCCATCCTGGAAGCTAGTGTCGCCCAGATTCATGGGAGGAAGCGCGATATCGGCCGCTTTTGCGTAATCAGCGCACAGGGACACCCCAACTACTGCCAATAATACAGCTACATTTTTAAAGGCCTTGCAAAGTTTTGTAGTACTACCGATTCTGTTTTCCATCGTAATCCTTGCCTCCCTGTTTTAGTGATCTACTCACTTGCATGATTTACTGCACCCAACGTATATAAAAACGACTGGTAGCATCTTCAAGATCAGGTACCTGCCGAGACATTAGCTGCCGATCTTTTTGCCAACCAACTGCCCAAATAAGGTAGCTTTCTTCTCAGCGCGTTTACCTTTCTGAAAGCGAAATCCGTGCCAACAATTTTTATTTTTAATTACAGGATGTTAAATGATTTTATAAAACCTAATTACCATATTTAACAATATATTTTGCCCATATTTAAGAATATGATTGGATATTGCCAAATACAACATCAAGAATGGGAAAATTGTTGCGGAGTACAGCAGATTGAATCAACACACAAAAGGCCAATCGGCATGTCTGCGAGAACCGAGACCTGCTTTCTCAGTGGAGGACATTGAATATGCTTGGCAAGCCTAATAAATTATCGGAGGCGTCATGGACGAGTTGATTCAAGAGAAGGAAGGTAGGAAACGGGGACGATTCACTATGAGGTGTACGGGGATTACATCGAAGGGTTGGAAGAGTGACGGTCATGTTCCCGAAGCGTTCGTTGATGGCGTCCATGGCCTTGGTGGCCCCCTACTTCTACCAACGGGTTAATGATGCGCCATACGGTCGCTGTCCAGTTTGCAAAGCTTCGATGGCCCCAAAAGCTGGTCATACAAAAGACGATGGACATTTTTGTCATGACCAAAAAGTACTCTGCCCAACGAAGAAACCTGCGGCGCGCCCATACCTTCTTTACGTTGACGTTTCGAAATGCCAAATATCGGGCAGGGACTGACTAATATAATCTGTTGCTACGGATTTCTATTCTCTTTGTATCCCGGGATCTCGGAATTTTTTCTGATCCCGCTTTCGAACAGGTCCTGGATCTGGTTCCTGGGATGTTTGACCGCATACGCGGAAAAATAGAACCAGAGCAGGCTGGCAATACACATGAGAAACAGGCCGAGCGCGATCTGCTGGATAACCCTTTTTCTACTGATCCGGGGGGACTGGTCTGTTTCGTTGTCGGCATCGATGCTGCCGGCATAGGCGTAATGTTTGTCCGGTGCGGCCAGGGGGTCGATATTCAGCGGTTCGGCGTCGGCAAAACCCTTGAATTGCCGTATCCGCCGTATCTGCACGCCGCTGATGTGACTGTTGATGGCAAAACGGGCGCGTTCGTCGATAAAGACGAACTGCATGCCGGTGTTGAAGCAATTTTCTCCATCGCCGGCAGTGCTGTTGTGATCGGAGAAGACGACACGTGCGACAATATCCACGATATACGACAACGAAGGCACAAAAATCTCCAGCAGGAGAAGTTCGTCCGTTTCGAAGCCCTGACCGGTCAGGATCTTCAAGCCGCCGCCGCTGATGTTGATGGCGACCGAGGTGACGGAGCCCCAGGATTCATAGTACGGATTATCTTCCGGTTCCTCCCGCGGTTTACCCGTGGCGGAAGGTTCGGTCGGCCCATCGGGAAGAACACCCTCCAGGAGCTTCCGTTCCCTGGCGCGTTCCTCGGCCCGAAGCCTTTCGCGCCTGGCTTCCAACCGTCTCAGCTCCCTGACGCGCTCCTCTTCCCGACGCTGTTTTCGTCGATCCTCCCATTGCTGCTTCACATTGGCAGGGTTCTGATCGGGCAACCGGTAAAATTTTATCGGAAGAAAGGCATCGATCCGATAAAATTCCCGCAACTCGTCGAAGACGATCTCGCCGGTAAGACGCAACAGCAAATCCTGGTCATATCCCTTGCTGACGATGAAGGCGCGGCAGGAGTGAGCCTGCCCGCCACTCTCGCTGCGCAGGGTGAGAATCTGCCCCACGCGCAGGTTGACCCCGTCCGGCAGTACGTCGCGGGAGAGCTGCAGCGAGACGAGGTCTTCATCTATTTCATCGATGATGGCCCAGTCGCGGAAGATCTTGGTGTTTGGCAGGGGGATGCCGACCTCGATCTTCATGCCGATAAAATAGCGACTGGTGTAGTATCCCGCATCACTCATGTTTCAGGTCACCATAATGGGATGTTTGCGGCCGTGAGGTTGAGATTTGAGGGCAGAACCCGGCTGCCGGACCGGAAATCCGCACGAATCCCCGACATGGAGCATCAGGATGCCGCCACGTCCTCCGTCAGCATCGGCAACTCGTAGCCCGCCAACCGGTAGAGGTTGCGCCAGGCCGTGGCACAACGGCCGCAGGTATGCCACTGTTCCAATTCTCCTTTTGCCAGGGTGATATGGCCGGGATTGATGTCGCGGGAGCCGCACTTGGGGCAGCGCTCCCCATGTTGCTTGACGAATACCTCCTGGGGCACGAACTCCGGCTTGATGGTCCCCTGGAGGGCTTTGTAGACCGTGGAGGTGGTCGCCACGCCGGAGATGCAAGCGTCGGTCTCCGATGCGCTGGCATCGGCGATCAGGATCTCGGGGGGCGTGCTGTCCCGGTAGACCAGACTACAGGTGTACCCCCTGGAGGTGCGTTCGATTTTCAGGCCGAAAGCGGTGTCCTTGAGCGGCCCCAGGTTCAGCTCGGTACAGCGGGCCTTGAGTTGTTTTTCAGTAACTTTCATCGTTTCCTCACATATAGGTTGTTGAAAAACAGCCACCTCGCCGCCGTCCTCGTAAGCCCCTTCGTGCGGCGTAGCGCTGCTACGCCTCCTCGGGGCTTTCTGCGGGTGCGACGATCTGACTATTTTGAACAACCTAGGGTTTTTCAACAACCTGCTAGCGCCTCCAGCTCCTCCCAACGGGCATAGGCAGCCGCCAACTCCTGCTCCAACTCCTCCAGCCGGGCGTTGATCGCGGCCACCTCCGCTCCGGCCGACTTGTAGAAGCCGGGGTCTGCCAAGGTGGTGTGCAGCCCGCCCTGCTCTTCCTCAAGAGCGGCGATGCGGTCCGGCTGGGCCGCCAATTCCCGCTCCTCCTTGAAGGAGAGCTTGCGGGGGCGTTCCTTTGGTGGCCGGGCCTTCTCGCGGGCCGGTTTGGAGGCAACCGCGGCAGCGGGCGTCTCCGCTGCGGACTGCCGCAGCCAGTCGTCGTATCCCCCCACGTATTCGCGGACCGTGCCACTGCCTGTGAGCGCCAGCGTACTCCCCACCACGTTGTTGAGAAACTCCCGGTCGTGGCTCACCAGGAGCAGGGTCCCGGAATACTCCAGCAGCAGGTCCTCCAGCAGGTCCAGGGTCTCGGCGTCCAGATCGTTGGTCGGTTCGTCCATCACCAGTACATTGGAGGGTTTGGTGAACAGTTTGGCCAGCAGCAGCCGGTTGCGTTCGCCGCCGGAGAGGATGGAAACCGGGCTGCGAGCCCGCTCGGGAGAGAACAGGAAATCCTGGAGGTAGCCGATGATATGGCGGCTCTTGCCGTTGATGACCAGGGTATCGTTGCCCTCGCCCACGTTTTCCTGCACGCTTTTGTCCGGGTCGAGCTGTTCCCGCATCTGATCGAAATAAACGATCTCCAGGCGGCTCCCCAGCTTGACCGCGCCCTGGTCCGGCGCCAATTCCCCCAGCAGCAGGCGCAGCAGGGTGGTCTTGCCCGAGCCGTTGGGGCCGATGATTCCCACCCGGTCGCCGCGCATGATGGTGGTGGTCAGGTCGGTGATGATCGGGCGGCCGCCATAGGCAAAGGAAACCCCCTCCACCTCCGCCACCAGCCGGCCGGAGCGCTCCGCCTCCTGGAGCTGGATCCGGGCCGTGCCCTGGCGTTCTCGGCGCTGGCGGTACTCCTCGCGCAGAGCCTTCAGGGCCCGTACCCGCCCCTCGTTCCTGGTGCGGCGGGCCTTGATCCCCTGCCTGATCCAGGCCTCCTCCTGGGCCAGCTTCTTGTCGAACAGGGCCTGGCGGGTGACCTCGGCCTCCAATAGCGCCTCCCGGCGCTCCACGAACTCGTCGTAGCCGCAGGCAAAGGCGTAGATCCGCCCCCGGTCCAGTTCCGCCACCCGGTTGGCCAACCGCCGGGCAAAGGCCCGGTCATGGGTCACGAAGACCAGGGTCTTGACTTGGCGCAGCAGGAAATCCTCCAGCCAGAGAATGGTGTCGATGTCCAGGTGGTTGGTCGGCTCATCCAGGAGCAGGATGTCCGGAGCCGCGATCAGCGCCCTGGCCAGGAGCACCCGGCGCTTGGTGCCGCCGGAGAGTGCGGAGAAAGCGGCTTCGGCGTCGAGTTGCAGCCGGTTCAGCACCCGCTCCACCTCCTGGTGCAGACTCCAGCCGCCGCTCTCCTCCAGCTTGTGCTGCAACTCCTCCAATTCGGCCAGGAGCGTCTCGCCCCCCTCCAGGGACAGGCGGTGGGCTACCCGGTGATAGTCGGCCAGCAGCCCGGCCGCATTGCCCATGCCGGAGGCCACCACGTCGAAGACCGTGCCGCCGATCCCCTGGGGTACATCCTGGGAAACCAGGGCCACCCTGAGCCCCTGCTGGCGCTGGATCTCGCCCCCCTCCAGGGGGAGTTCGCCGCCGACCAGCTTGAGCAGGGTCGATTTGCCGGTGCCGTTGCGTCCCAGCAGGCAGAGCCGGTCCCCCGGTTCGATCTGGAGATTGATGCCGTCGAAGAGTGGCGGCCCGCCGAAGGCCAAGGTTATATCGCGAAGGGTGATCAGTGCCACGGGTACCTCATTGTCTTGTTCCGCTCAACGGTAACGGGTAATATTGATCCTCTTGCAGTTCTTTTCTAAATACGGTTTGCATTAGGAACACACCAGATAAAAATAGCGGTACAAAAACAATTGCTGAAATTGCGAGCATTGGAGTAATCCAAGAAGGGTTGCCAATTTTTGCTGCTGCCGTCAGAAATGCTGAGTCAACAAGCAATAGGGCAATAAACCACACCGCCATGAGTTGTATTGGCTTATTAATTTTGTGTGCTTCAATTTTTTGCCCCTCCATGTTAATTTCTCCTTCCTGCCCAAACATTATATTAGAAGAAATTTGGTTGGCCGTTATCCCTCTACTCCATGACGGCCCTATCATTACGAGCCTTATGCTCCCGCTGGTTAGCAAAAATCTGAATGCTTCGCTGCTCTCCCATCCACTCAAATCCTAGCGGCGGCCATGCACTACTGAAAGATTTTAACCGATAGCCCCCATCATCTCGGCCACATCGCCGGCTCGCCAGACGCTGACATCGCTACGCTGATGCCGTTCCGTGCCGCCGTAGACCAAGGCACAGGCAGCGGGCGGTGCCGGAAGCCTGGCGGAAAACGAGCGCAGCCCCTTGAAGAAGTCCTCGCTGATGGTCGCTCCCGATTTGATCTCGACCGGTACAACATCAGACCCCGCCTCGATCACCAAGTCAACCTCGCTCCCCTTGGCGTCGCGCCAGAAATGCAGATTGTTGCGTCTGCCGCGGTTGTAGCGATACTTGAGCGCCTCGATGACCACCAGGTTTTCGAAAAGATTGCCTCGCAACGGATGGCGGTTTACGTGCAGTTCGCTTTCCGCTCCCAGCAGATAGGCCGCCAGGCCGACGTCGTGGAAGTAGAGCTTGGGGGTCTTAACCTGGCGCTTGGAGATATTGGTGTGCCACGGCTGGAGCAGGAAGACGACGTAGCTCGCCTCCAGCAGAGTAAGCCAGCTACGGGCGGTGGTATGGGAAATCCCCACATCATTTCCGAGGCTGTGCAGGTTGAGCAGTTGCCCCGTCCGGCCGGCGCAGAGGCGGACGAATTTTTCGAACAGGGCCAAGTCCTTGATGTTGATCAACTGCCGGATATCCCGTTCCACATAGGTTTCCAGATAATCGCCGAGGGCCTGGGTCGGATTGAGTCCGGCATCATAGATACGGGGATAGAAACCCTTCAAGAGCAAGCTGTCGATACCGGGCTGAATACCTGCACCGGCGAGCTCTTCCATGCTGAGCGGCAGTAATTTCAGCAGAGCGGTACGGCCGGCCAGGGACTGGCTGATGGTGGTCATCACCTCGAATTGCTGACTGCCGGTGAGAATGAACTGCCCGGGCACATGGTGCTCATCGACAATCGGCTGCAAAAAGGAGAGAAGTTGCGGGACCCGTTGAACTTCGTCCAGGATCGCGCCGTCCGGATATGATGCGAAAAAACCGCGCGGATCTGAGGAGGCGAATTCGCGGGTGTCCGGACTTTCCAGATTGACATAGGGTTTGTCGGGAAAGGATGACCGGCAGAGGGTCGTTTTACCGCTCTGGCGTGGGCCGGTGACGGTGACGACCGGGTATTGGCCGGCCAACTGTTTCAGTACCGGCATGAGCGTTCGCGGGATCATGGGACGAGTGTATGCGGTATAGGGGAAATTTGCAAGTTCAACTTTCAAATTTCCCCTATCCACTGAAATCTCGGTACCGCCCGCCCCTCCGCCGACACCTCCTCCTCGGTCTCGCTGTGGCGGGCGACGGCGATCACCTCGTACTGGTTCCCTTTGTAGTGCCGGTAGCGGCCTGGGCGTAGCGGAGCCGTTGCTTCGCTCATATGCCACTCCGCAATGGCGCAGCACCTTCGGCAAGGCGCCGGGCCAGGCAGGCGATATGACGGTCGTCGGTGCCGCAGCAGCCGCCCAGCACCTTCATGTTCAACTCCCCGTGCAGGGCGGCCACGTCCGTGCCGAAGGTCTCCGGCGCCTCCTCCACCAGTTCGGCACTGTTGTCCAGCTCTTCCGGGCTTAGGGCCGCAGTGTTGGCCAGCAGGCCGATCACCCGCTCCCTGACCAGGGGCGACGAGTTGCTCTCGTGGGTGACGGCCCGGCGGAAGACCGAGGCGTGGGTGCAGTTGACCAGGTAGGCCAAAGGCCTCGGCGAAACCTGGCTGTCGATGACTGCGACGGCTGTCTTGAGCGGCGTGCCGTCCAGCAGGGTCCCTTCCGGCCGGGCCACAAAACTGACCAGGTAGGGGAGGCCGGTGGCGGCCTGGGCCTGGGCCAGGCCGATGGCCTCGCTCAAGGCCGGCAGGGTGGCGGCCAACAGCAGATCGACCCCGGCAGCGGCCAGGGCCTCGGCCTGCCAGGCGTGGAAGGCGCGCGCATCAGGGGCGCTCAAGGCTTCTTCAGGCTTGTAGGCGTCCCCCCGGCAACTCATCAGGCCGCCGATGATCACGCTTTTTCCGTAATCGCCCTGCTCCCGGCGCAGGGCATCCAGGAAGCGGAAGTTATCTCCGTTCAGATCGCGCCCGGCCAGCCCGGCGGCGGCGATGCGCTCGCGGCCGGCACGCCAGGTGGGGGTGGAGAGCAGAAGCGGCAGATGGTAGTTGAGGCCGATTTCCAGGTATTGCCGGCAAATCCTCGCCAGGGCCGCCCGCCCGTGGTCGTCGTAGATCAGGGCGGAGTTGACCACGTGCTCGTCCAGGCAAATGTCGGGCATGCGCCGCAGACGCTCGATGACTGCCCCTTCGCCCAGGATAATGGGCGATGTTGCCAGGAGATTCTGAAAGGCGCCCATGTAACCCATGCCACCTCTTGTACTATGGGACCGGTATAAGGTCCCGTTTGGATATTTTTAAAATGAAAGGCCCCGGTGCGGGGCCTTTGGTGCCGGTATGCCTCAACGCCCCGGCATACCTGGTGCCCCGCCCTGCTGGGCGGGCAGGTACTGTTCAAACTGTTTCTTGTCGATGGCGCAACGGTAGGCCTCTTCCGGGTTGATCTGCTTGGTTTTGAGCAGGTCCAGCAGATGTTGATCCATGAGCTGCATGCCGTCCTTCTTGGCGGTCTGGATGATGGAGGGGATCTGAAAGGTCTTGCCCTCGCGGATCAGGTTGCCGATGGCGGGCGTGCCGAGCATGATCTCAAAGGCGGCGGTGCGCCCCTTGCCGTCGGCGGTCTTGAGCAGCTGCTGGCAGACCACCCCCTTGAGGGATTCGGACAGCATGGCGCGCACCTGTTCCTGCTGGTCCGTCGGGAAGACGTCGATGATGCGGTCGATGGTCTTGGCGGCGGTGTTGGTGTGCAGGGTGCCGAACACCAGGTGGCCGGTTTCGGCGGCGCTCATGGCCAGGGAGATGGTGGTCAGGTCGCGCATCTCGCCCACCAGGATGATGTCCGGGTCTTCGCGCAGGGCCGCGCGAAGAGCCGAGGCAAAACTTTCCGTATGTTCACCGATCTGGCGCTGGTTCAACAGCGAGAGCTTGTTCTCGTGGATGAACTCCAGCGGGTCCTCAAGGGTCAGGATGTGCTCCTTGCGGGTGGAGTTGATCAGGTCGATCATGGCTGCCAGGGAGGTGGATTTGCCGGAGCCGGTCGGTCCGGTCACCAGTACCAGCCCCTTTTTGAAGTTGGTCATGCGCCGCACGCCGTCCGGCAGATGGAGGTCGTCGGCTGAAAGGATCTTGCTGGGGATGATGCGGAATACGCCGGCGATGCCACGGTGTTGCATGAAGATATTGCCGCGGAACCGGGCCAGGTCGGGCACGGCGTAGGCGAAATCCAGGTCCTTGGTGGCTTGGAAATGGGCGAGCTGCTTTTCGTCCAGAATCTCGAACAGGACTTCCCTGAGCTCTTCATCTGTCAGGCTTTTGAAGTTGAGCCGCACCATCTCGCCGTGCAAACGGAAAATAGGCGGATTTCCGGTGGAAAGGTGCAGGTCGGACGCTCCCTGTTCCTTCATCATCCTGAAAAGCGCATCGATTTTTGCCATGTAGATGACTCCTTAACTGTTCCCAAGGAAATGCTTGTCCGCAAATAACTGCCACGGGGACCGCGCCCGGATTTGCGGCAGATTTGACCTGGCCGATGGAGTAAAACCGCAGGCGTAGCAGCGCTACGTCGAGGATTTTACGATTGAGGCCGGGGCAAAGATGTCGTGAAGACGGGTGCGGGTTACAGTACCACTGAGGCGATGTATTCCTCCGGCGATACCTCCCCCTCCATCAGAAGCCGCAGTCCCTCCTGCTCGCTGCCGTGGTAATCCACCATGCGCAGGTAGTTGTCCAGGGCCGCCACATCCGACGATTGCTCGAATACCCGCAGAAATTCGTCGTCGAAGACCAGGGCGTCCAGCAGGAAACGCCGCATGCTGAACCCGCTGTGGCCGCACTCGTCGCAACCGGTGGTCCGGTGGAAGGTGGCCGGGGCTTGGGCCAGGCGCATGGCGGTCAGGTCCTCCCGAGGGGGGATATAGGTGGTCCGGCATGCGGGGCAGAGGATATGGATTCCCTTGAAGGAAACCAGGCCGTTGACGAACCCCGGCAGGAAATAGTTTTTCTGCTGGTAGAGCAGGAGGTGCCGCAGGACGTTGCGCGTCCCGCGAATCTCCAGGCCGGCCAGTACCAGCTTGCCGCGCATGGCGGCGCGACAGGCGGCGGTAAAGGGCATCCCTTCGGTGGCATCCTCGATTACCAGGACATCGGGGTCGTGGTCCAACGCATCCATGATCAGCCGGGCGCGTTCCGCCTCGGAATGGGGCAGGGGGATGCGTGGAAACCGTTTGTTCAGCCGGCCCGGTCCCTCACCCAGGATGATAACATTTTTTCCGGTGGTGTCGGCCTCCTCCAGCATGAGGTCGATGAAACGGCACCGCTCCTGGCTGTTGCGCGAGGCAAAAAAGGTAATCCCCTGCTGTGATTTTGCCAGAAGGCTGAAGGCGGCCTCCTGTGCCGCCGGCAGGTGCAGTTCGGCCACCCGCGGAGGGACGTTGGCGCTGATGTGGGTCCGCAGGGTAATGTAGTCGCCACCCCGGCCCTGCATGACGGCAGCCTGAAAGACGACCGGGCGGGAGTGGTAGGTGAAGGTGAGCAGACCGGTGGCGCTCAGTTCGGCCAAAGGGCCGATGTGGGCATTTTTGCGTAGCCGGAGGGCAACGTCGGGATAGTAATTGGGCGCCAGGGTGCCGATGGGGCGGGTGGCTCCCCCCCGCTTGCCGGTGACGGCCACCTCGTCTCCCAGGGGTTGCAGGGAGAGGGACGAGAGGCGGTTCTGGATGATGAAGGCCATCAGGTAGTTAAGGAGTGTGCCGCCGCCGACGTCGTTGTTGATGGCCTCAAGGGCCTTGTCGGAAAAAACGGTTGAACGGAAGCCCAGATCCTCGTGACCGGCCGGGCCGTAGCATTCGTCAACCATCTGGCGGATCTCCCGGATCAGCGCCACGGAGAGGTTCACCCGCAGGCCGGTCTGACGCTCCAGTGCCTCGACCGCCGGGCGGTTGAGCGGGTCGGCTATGGCGACGTTCAATTCGCCGCCGGCGCAGATCAGGGGGATGAGGTTGTAGGTCCGGGCCAGGTCAGCCGGCACGAGGGCAATGGCCGCTGGATCGATCATCTCCTTTTTCAGGCGGATGTAGGGGAGGTCCAACTGGTTGGAGATCGCCCAGTCGATGTCCTCCTGGGTGACGATCCCCAGGTTGACCAGCGCCTCGCCGAAACGGCAGCCGGACCGTTGTTGCTCCTCAAGGGCGCTGACGATATCCGACTCGGAGATGATCCGTGAAGACGAGAGAATATAGCCCAAGGAACCTTTTTTTTCCAACTCCGACATACTGTCCTCCATGGGGCGTTATACCGATTCCGGATCAAGGAGCCATGTATGCGCCGGCTCGTCTTCGGCAACCCTGCGCCTTCGTCGCCTCAATTCCTGCCGCCTCGATTTCATCCCTGATTTGAAATGAGTTTACGCAGGTACGCCGCCTCGGCGCGGCTGCCGGGAAACGGCGTCACCCGTCGATCCGGTCGCTTTTATTCTCAAAGCGGGTGTGCTCGCCGAGGAAAACCAGCTCCACCGTGCCGATGGCGCCGTTACGCTGTTTGCCGATGATGACCTCGGCGTTCCTCTCGTGGTTCTGGGTGCAGGAGCCGTCCCGTTTGCGGCAATGTTCGCAGTAGACCGATTCGCGGTAGACGAACATGATGACGTCGGCGTCCTGTTCGATGGCGCCCGACTCGCGCAGGTCGCTCATCATGGGGCGCTTGTCGCCCCGGCTCTCCAGGCTGCGGTTGAGCTGGGAGAGGGCCACCACCGGCACGTTCAGTTCCTTGGCCAGGGCCTTGAGGGAGCGGGAGATGTCCGAGATTTCCTGCTGGCGCGATTCGGTATTGGCGCCACCCCGCATGAGTTGCAGGTAGTCGACGATGACCAGGCCGATGTCGTGTTCGCGCTTCAGGCGCCGCGCCTTGGAGCGCAGCTCAAGCACGCTGATGGCCGGGGTGTCGTCGATGAATATCTTGGAGTCGTACAGCGTGCTGGCGGCACGTTGCAGCCGGGGCCAATCCGAATCCTGGAAATGGCCGGTGCGCATCTTGCCGGAATCGACCCGGGCGATGGAGGCGAAGAAGCGCATCACCAGTTGTTCCTTGCCCATCTCCAGGGAGAAGATCACCGAGGGTATCTTTTTCTTGGCCTCGGCGCTGGCGTACTGGGCGATGTTGAGCGCCAGGGTGGTCTTGCCCATGGAGGGGCGGGCGGCGACGATGATCAGGTCGCCGGGCTGGAAACCTGCGGTCATGTTGTCCAGGTCCGTGTAGCCGGTGGGGACGCCGGTGACGTGCTCCTTGCGGTCGTGCAGGGCCTGGAGGATCTTGAAGGTATCCTTGATGATCTCCTGCACCGGCACGTACTGGGGCCGCAGCTTGTTCTCGGAGATCTCGTAGAGGTCCTTCTGCGCCAGGTCCAGGAGTTCGTTGACGTCCGTTTGTCCGTCGTAGCCGCGGGTGGCGATCTCGGTGGCCACGGAGATCAGCTTGCGGTTGACCGATTTTTCCTTGACGATCTTGCAGTAATAGGTGACGTTGGCCGCGGTGGGGACATAGTCCACCAGGGTCGCCAGGTAGGCCGCCCCCCCCACCTCCTCCAGTTCCCCCTCTTTTCTGAGGGTGTCGGTCATGGTGATCAGGTCGCACGGTTCCCGCAGGTCCGAGAGGCGTATCATGGCCCGGAAGATCTTGCGGTGGCTTTCACGGTAGAAGTCGTCCGGCCCGATGGCCTCCAGCGCACGGTTGATGGCGTCGTTGTCGATCAGAATGCCTCCCAGGATGGACATCTCTGCTTCCAGGCTCTGGGGGGGGAGTTTGCGTGCATCGTCTGTCATGCTCATACCTTTAAGAAGTTGGTGAAAAACAGCCATCCCGCCGCCACCCTCGAAGAGGCGCGTCGATCCGACAATTGTTTGAACAACCTGAGTTTTTTCAATAGCCTGCTAAAGATTTATCGTCTCTGCGGCCCGCTGGGCGACAGCCGCCACGTCGAGCAGGATGCATTCGCCCTCGGGCAGATGGAGCAGGGCGCAAGCGCAGGGGACGTCCGGCGCTGCGCCCAGGGTTGCCTGCTCCGGCGCCGCAATCCTGATGACCCGCTCCACCAGAAAGGCCAGGGAAGCGATGCCGGGATCAACCACGATCATTTTTTCCAAGTCGTGGTAGCTGGGCAACCCCAGGAATGCGGCCAGATCCATGACCGCGACAATGGTGTCGTGGAAGTTCATTGCGCCGGCATAACAGGGGGCTCTGCCGGGGATGGGCCAGGTGAACGGCGGTTCGTCAACCTCGGCAACCTGGAGCAGATTGACGGCAAAAGGCCGTCCCTGCAGGGTGAAAAGGAGGTATCCGTCCTGTTGCCGGGTCATGCCAGAACCGGTTCGTTGCGTTCAACCTTGAAGCGTTCCACAACCACCAGAAGTTCTTCCGCAAGTTTGGCCAGCTCGTTGGTGGCCAGCGCCATGTCCTGCATGGCGGCCAACTGCTCTTCTGTGGCGGCCGAGACCTGCTCTGTGGAAGCGGCGTTATCGTCGGCCACCTTGGCGATTTCGTCCACGGCCTTGACCATTTTGCCCGAACCCTCCATCTGCATCTGGGAAAGATCGGCGATGCTGTTGGCTCTGCGCTCGGTTTCCAGAACGGTCTTGAGAATCTCCTGAAAGGCCGTGGCGGTTACGTCGATATTCTTCTTGCCCTCTTTGATGGTGCGGGAACTGTCCTGGATGATCTCGTGCACCCGGCGGCTCTCCTCCCTCAGGCTTTCGATCATCTCGTTGATGTCCGCCGCCGACTGGGCCGACCCATCGGCAAGCTTGCGCACCTCCTCCGCCACCACGGCAAAGCCTTTGCCGTATTCCCCCGCCCGGGCCGCTTCGATCGAGGCGTTCAATGCCAGCAGATTGGTCTGGCGCGCCACGTCGGCGATGAAATCGGCTATCCTGCCGACCTTTTGCAATTTGGAGCTGAAGACGTCGAACTGTCGGCCGATCTGTTCCTGACAGTCGAAAAAGTCCTTCATCCGCTCCAGGGAGTCGGTGGCCAGGGCGTCGCCGTGCTGGGCGGTGAGGCTTGTCGCCCGTGCCGCCTTGGCGGTCTCCTTGGCGCGTGCGGCAACCAGTTCGATGGAGATGGCCATCTCACGGATGGTCTTGGAGGTTCTTTCCACCATCTCGGCCTGGGTTTCGGCGCCGCGGGATATCTGCTCGATTGCCTGGGCGACCTCTTCAGTGGAGGCGCTGATCTCCAGGGCGTTGGCGTTGATCTCGCGGGCTGAATTGGTGAGCTTGCCCGAGGTTTTTTTGATATGCCCCACCAAGTCGCGCAGGCTCTGGAGCATCAGGTTGATCAGGTCGGCCAGTTCATGGGTTTCGTCAGGTATCCGGGAGGGGGGCATGTCCACTGTCCGGGTCAGGTCCCCCCTGCTGATGGATTCGGCCGAGTCGGTCAAACGGCTGATGTTGGCTGTAAATCCTTTGGAGAAGAGCCATCCCAGGATGAGCCCCAGGGTCAGGGCCATGGCATAGCCCAAGACACCGGATATCTCCGGAGAATACCCGATGAGGGCGACCAGTCGGGGGCTGAAGGCCACCGCCGCCACGACAACAATGAACCCGAGAATAAATTTATGCCCTATGGGAATCCTCATAACGCCCCTCCGTCAATGATCGATTCACTCCACGCGTCGATAGATGCGCTCGGTGCGGCAAACCGGCGTGAAGCGGCCGCGCGCGGTGCCGACCAATGCCTCGGATTTGCCCAACACCAGAATGCCGTCCGGTGCAAGAATATCCGCGATCCGGTTAAGAATTCTCTCCTGCTCCGGCCGCGTAAAGTAGATCAGGGCATTACGGCACAGCACCAAGTCGCTGGGTGCGTACTCTTCCGGATTGCACATGTCCCCCCTCCGAAAGGCCACCATGTCCCGAACCTCGGGGATCAGGCGGAACAATCGCCCCTCTTGGCGAAAATAGCGCTCCCGCAAGCCGGGCGGCATCTCCTTGAACCGGCCTTCGTCGTATTCGGCCATCCGGGCGGTCTGGAGGGTCGTGCCGTCAATGTCGGTGGCAAGCAGGGACAAGCGCCTCCGGCGGACCTCCCTGCCGAAAAATTCCCGCAGCATGATGGCAAGGCTGTACGGTTCCTCTCCGCCGGCACAGCCGAGACACCAGAATCGAAGCGGTTCGTCCCGGTCATCCGGCCGGGAGGCGAAGAGCTCAGGGAGCACATCCTTGCGCAGTTTTTCAAACACGGAGTGGTTGCGAAAAAACTGGCTGACGTGGATGGTAAGTGATTTCTGGAGCAGGTCCAGTTCCTGTTCGCTACGCTTGAGCAGGTCGTAATAGGCTGCGGCATCGCTGCTGCGGGTCGAACGTATCCTGATGGCTACCCGCCGCTTCATGCAGGAATCCTTGTAGACGGCCAGGCTGAACCCGCGCCATCTCTCCAGGATCGCTCCGATCTCCGCGAGTTCCTTGTCGCTTACCTCCGGCAACGCCGGAAACGTGCTGCCGCCAAAGGGCTTCCTCACTCCCGCCTTCCTTGCTGAACCGATCGTCCGGCCGTCCGGGGACGTTCTGCTGCGTGCAAGCCTGATGCCCTGATCGGCCCGCCGGCGAAACATTTCCCCTGTACATCTGTATCACGAAGCCGCTTCCGGCGCAACCGCATGTATGGGCAGCCCGTGTGAGTGTGCAGATGGGGTATTCCGCTGGCAGGTTGTTTGCAGTATCATTATTCCGTAGAAGGCGGCGGAAGAGGCCCGGATTACCCGGAGCGAGCCGTGCTCGACGTCGAACGGGAGATTGCCACCCCATGGACCAGCCTGCAAAAATTGCGGAGATCGATCAAAAACTGTCACATGACCTCCAACGGGTCCTTACGGCCGACAAGGATGAGTTGTTCCAGGTCATGCAGGAGGCGGACGGTCAGGTCCTGCTGGCAGCCCTGCGCAACCGGGCCCTTGACGAGAGCCATCTGCTGGCCCTGCTTAAGCGCCGCGGCCTGCCCGAGGAGCTTTTTACCGTTTTGCATAATGGCAAACGTTTCAGCGAAAGCTATCCGCTCAGATTCGCCCTGGCCGGTCACCCCGACACCCCTTCGCACATCGCCGCAGGTCTGCTGCCGCAGCTCTATGTCTTCGACCTCATCAAGCTCTGCTCCGTGCCCGGCGTCCCGCCCGAGCAGCGCCTGTGCGCCGAGCGCGTCATTATCCAGCGCCTCCCCGCCCAACCCTTGGGCAACAAGCTTACCCTGGCCCGGCGGGGGACCGCAACGATTGTGGAGGCACTCCTGCGGGAAGGGCTGCCGTCGGTGGTGGATGCCTGCCTGGATAACCCTCATCTGAAGGAGGGGGCCGTTCACCAGTTTATTACCTCCGCGGTTTCCAATGCCGAAACCATCTCCATGATCGCCCGCAACGGCCGCTGGAAGGGCAAGCCCAACATCCGCCTGGCGATCCTCAAGAATCCCCGGACACCGGCTGTCTGGTTCACCCTGCTCCTGCCGGCGCTCCCTCCCGCCACGCTGCGGGAGCTGCTCTCCGTGCCGCGTCTGACCGGAGCCCAGAAGGAGCTGGTCCGGCAGGCCTTGAGCAGCAGGGGGGGCAGGGTATGATGCGCGCGCTTCCCTTTATTTTGATGGTATTTTTCGGGTGGAACGAACTCTGCGCGGCCGCTTCCTATGGAGTCGCCCGCAGCGCGGCGCCGGTGCTGAACACCCCGGCATTCAGCGATATCTTCGGGGGGGCGGACGGCAGATCCCTGAAGACCGACCGGTGCGGCCAGGTGCGGCAACTGGAGTTCATCGCTCTGCCGGGGACCGTCTTCAGATTGCGGGAAAAGATTCCCGGCTCCGCCGCAACCGTCTACCGGGTGGAGACCGACGACTACCCAACCACCGATAACATCCCGCTGTACGTGGACGGCCGCTTCATCGAGCTTCGCGACGACGAACCCCCGGCCCGCGCCCGGGCCCTGCCGTCCGGAGAGCGGATCATCGCCGCGTTGCGGGCGGGTATCGGCAGCCCCTATGTGTGGGGTGGCAATGTCCAGGGCGGGGCACGCGCCTTGCTCGGATCATTCTATCCTGCCGGGGCGGCGCTCGACGACCGGGTCAAGCGGCGCATCACCCTGGCCGGGCTGGACTGTTCGGGGTTGCTGTATCAGGCCACCGGTGGATGGACGCCCCGCAACACATCGCAGTTGGTTTCCTACGGCACCGGAGTGGCTGTGGAGGGAAAAAGCGCGCAGGAGATCGCAGCAGGGCTGCAACCGCTCGACCTCATCGTCTGGAGCGGTCACGTGATCATCGTCCTGGACCGGAGTACGGTCATCGAAAGCCGGCTGGAGTGCGGTGGCCCCACCCATGGCGGGGTGGTGACCACGCCTTCGCAGCGGCGGCTGACGGAGATCATGCGGACCCGCCGGCCCCTGGATGCCTGGCCCGCCCAGGGGAAGCAACGGGGAGTCTTCGTGGTCAGGAGGTGGTTTGGTATCTAGCAGATTGTTGAAAAACCTCCTAGACCCGGACCTGGCCGTCTCCGTATACGATGAACTTGGTGGTGGTCAAATCCTCCAGCCCCATGGGGCCGAAGGAGTGCAACTTGGTGGTGGAGATGCCGATTTCGGCCCCCAGGCCAAGCTGGCCGCCGTCGGCGAAGCGGGTCGAGGCGTTGATCAGTACGCAGGACGAGTTGACCTCGCGGATGAAGCGGTGAGCCCGGCCGTAGTCGCTGGTGACGATGGCCTCGGTATGCAACGAACCGTAACGGTTGATGTGGTCGATGGCCGCATCCATGTCGTCCACCACCCGGCAGGCCAGGATCAACTCCAGGTATTCGGCGTGCCAATCCTCCTCGGTGGCCGGCGTGGCGGACGGCGCATAGCGGCGAAAGGCGTCGTCGCCGCGCAGTTCCACCCCGAGTCCTTCCAGCGTGGCGGTGATGCGGGGGATGAAGGCCGCCGCCACATCCTTATGGATCAGAAGTGTCTCCAGGGCATTGCAGACGCCGGGGCGCTGCACCTTGGCATTGACAACGATCTTTTCGGCCTTGTCGAAGTCGGCCGTGGCATCGACGAAGACGTGACAGACCCCCTTGTAATGCTTGATGACCGGGATGCGCGAGTTTTCGGAGACAAAACGGATCAGGCTCTCGCCGCCGCGGGGGATGATCAGGTCGATGGACTCTTCCTGCTTGAGCATCTCCAGGACCCCTTCCCGCTCGGTGAAGGGGAGTACCGCCAGGGCCGCCGCCGGGATGCCCAGGCCGGTCATGACCGAGGTCAGGATCTCGGCAATGGCCAGATTGGAATGGATAGCCTCCGACCCGCCCCGCAGGATTACGGCATTACCCGCCTTGAGGCACAGGGCGGCCGCATCGGCGGTCACGTTGGGGCGCGCCTCGTAGATGATGCCGATCACCCCCAGCGGGATGCGCATCTTGCCCACCATCAGGTCGTTGGGCCGTTTTCGCATCCCGGTGATCTCCCCCACCGGATCGGAGAGGGCCGCCACCTCGCGCAGGGCTGCACTCATGGCGGCGATACGTTTCCCGTCCAGCATCAGGCGGTCGAGCATGGCGCTGGAGAGCCCTTTCTGGCGACCCGTGTCCAGATCCTTGCCGTTCTCGGCAATGATCCTCGGCGTTTCCCCCTCCAGGGCATCGGCCATCTTCAACAGCATATCGTTCTTGGCGGCGGTGGAAAGGCGCGCCATAACCAGCGAAGCCTGGCGGGCGTCCCCGGCAATCCGCCTGATCTCTTCGGCAATACTCATAGAGGTCTCTCCTGCATTCAGGGCCTTTGGCTCAATAATATCGGAATACTATAAGTCTACGTAAAAAGTCCCCATCCTTCAAGAGATTTAAGGGGCTCTCACCCGCTCACGGCCGTTCGCCAAAGCTCACAACGGCACGGAGAAACCAGAAAACCAAGCGTTCTTTTGGGGGTACGCCAAAAAAATTCTGTGATTTTACCTGTGCCTTTGTGAGCTCTGTGAGAGGTGGCCTTTGACGTTTTGAAGTGAAATCAGTATCGATTCGACCCGTCTCCGCGCCTGCACGAAGCAGGTTTAATGATATTGACTGGCAATTTCAAAGTGGTATACTTATTTTTGTAAGCAGCATAACGTTGGACGAAGGAGGTGTATGGTCATGAGAAGCACGACACATCTCAGGTCTGTACGTGACACCGGCGAGAAGAACGCGGTGCCGGTGACGGCGGAGCATGTGCCCGAAACCCGGGGCAGCTGGCTTGAAACCACGCGGCTCCCCAATCTGATCGATGATATGGAACGCATGATGAATGAGATGTTCCGGCACCCGTTCTTTGAGACGGGCATGGCACCGTTCAGGGGCTTCCTGCACGACATGGGGCGAGGGGGTATGTCGCCATCGGTGGACGTCTTCGAGGCCGGCGGCAACATCGTCGTCAAGGCTGATTTACCAGGTCTGACCAAGGACGATATTACCGTAAACCTGATCAACGACACACTTGAGATCAGCGGCGAGAAAAAGACGGAGGAAAAGGTCGACACGAGGGATTATCTGAAGCTTGAACGCAGCTACGGCAAATTCAGCAGAACCCTGCGGTTGCCGGAAGGTCTGGACGCCGACAAGATAACCGCCAAGTTCGCTGAGGGCGTGCTTGAGATCAGAATCCCAAAGGTGGAGGACAAGCGGATGGTGAAGAATATCGCCATTAAATGACGGTACCAGCCATACGGGGGTACAACAGGCACGGGGCGGCAGAAGATGCCGCCCCGTTTTTTACGTAGTATCAGGCTGCAGCTTGTTCAAAAATAGTCAGATCGTTGCGCCCGCAGTATAATCGCCCCCGGCGATTATCGGTGACGGAGCCACAGCGTAGTCATCCCGTTGAGCGGGACGCCGATAGGCGCTAAGATGGCTGTTTTTAACAACCTCTTATACGCGCCGGTGGGTTGCGATCACCTCTTTGACCGCCGTCACGACGTCCGCTGCATCGTTCTCCGTCATCTTGGGGAAGAGCGGCAGGGAGAGGATTCGCTCCGACGCGTAGGTGGCCACCGGCAGGTCGCTGTCGGCAATCCCCAGGTGGTCGCGGTAGTAGGGATGGTGGTGGATGGCCTTGTAATGCAACCCGCTGCCGATATGGTGTTTCTTCAGTTCCTCCATGAACCGGTCCCGGTCGATGTCCAGCTTTTCGATCCTGACCAGCGGGGTGTAGAGATGCCAGGCGTGGCGCTGGTCATAGGGTGCATAGGCAGGCAGGGCCAGTTCGGCAACGCCGGCGAACTCGCGGTTGTAATAGGTCGCGATCTCGGTCCTCTTATCGATGAATCGGTCCAGTTTGGGGAGCTGATGGATGCCGATGGCGGCCTGGATGTCCATCATGTTGTATTTGAAGCCGGGCATGAGGATGTCGTAGTTGGGGGTGCCGCTGGCGGCAAAGCGTTTCCAGGCCTCGCGGCTCATGCCGTGAAATTTGAGCAGGGAGATCTCCTCGGCCAGCGCCTCATCGGCCGTGCAGACCATGCCCCCCTCGCCGGTGGTGATGTTCTTGTTGGGGTGGAACGAAAAGATGGAGATGGAGTCCAGGGAGCCGATGCGCCTCCCCTTGTATTCGGTGCCCGCGGCGTGGGCCGCGTCTTCGATGACGGTCAGGCCGTGTTCCCAGGCCATGGCGAAGATCGGGTCCATGTCGCAGGATTGACCGGCAAAGTGCACCGGGATGACGGCTCTGGTCCGGGGGGTGATCTTTTCCCTTATCCTGGCCGGATCGATATTGAGAGTGCCGGGCTCGATGTCCGCCAGAACCGGCGTGGCGCCGCAGAGGATGATCATGCTGACCGTGGAGGCGAAGGTCATGGGAGTGGTGATGATCTCGTCTCCCTCCTTGATGCCGAGGGCCAGCAGGGTCAGGTGCAGACCGGCGGTGGCCGAACTCAGGGGGATGGCATAGGGAGCCCCCACATAGGCCTTGAAGGCGTCCTCGAAACGCTTGACCTTGGGCCCGGTGGTGATCCAGCCGGATTTGAGGGAGTCGACAACCTCGTTGATCTCGTCGTCGTCGATGGTGGGGGTGGAAAAGGGGAGGAATGTGTCTCTCACGATAGTTTGCTCCTATAGATATTGGTGCGGAATTGTCAAAATTGTGTTTAATATCTGTGTTTCAACAGAAGGGGTTGTCGGCCTTTGCCGCATTCCTTTCTGATTAATGCTCTTGAGACTGAAAGAACATCACGCTGCCAGTTCACTCTCAGTGAACATATCTAACTGCGTCAACTCTGCCCTCCGCTCAAATCCCGGCAGGAGTTCAGCGATTGCAGAGGCATCCACGTTTGCCAGTTCCTTTGGTTCCAGTTTGTGCAACCCACCGCCGTAGACTCGTCCCTCATCAAGGAGTTGTTTGGGTGCAATGGCATTCAGCACGTGCCAGATGCGGCGAATGAGGTCCGGATCGCACGCCATGTAGCGCAGGAGCAGCGGAGTCGGATACATAGCCAGATAGACGTTGGCGACGGTCGCCCGTGAGTTGTTGAGAATAAAACGGAAAGGACGACCGCTCTTGGCGTCGCTTCGCCCGAGATAGGTACAGACAATGGGAGCGGCTGGGCGGTTTTCCTGTACATACCAGGGGGAACGATGACTGCAAATATAGCCTTCATGAACCCCGCGGGCCTTTCCCTCGTCCAAGTAGTTCCATAAGGCCGGGAAGCGATCCTTGATCTCCTCCTCCTCCAAGCGTGTATCCAAAAGAAAGAGGCGTCGTTCTATCCGCGGGTTGCCATCTTTGTCAGCAGAAACCACATCGTTCGTCAAATAACGAGGGCTCGGCAGGATGGGGCGGAAGACCTCCCACGGTAGGCCGCGCGTTGTAATAGCCTCTTCGTTGAGAAGGAAAAAACCATTGTCTCCGGTGGCAAGGCCCCGTGTTATCCGGAAAAAGTTCGCGATGATCGGCACGTCCTTGCGGCTTCGAATTCCAGAGACAGGAAAGCGGGTCCACTTAGCTTCACGGGCGAGGGCCTTGGTCGAGACCATGCGCGATATTTTTGGAGCGGCAAGCGTCTCCCCGAAACTGAACGTCACGTTATGATCCTTTGGAGGTGGCACATTGCGGAACCAGACAACGCAGGACGATACCAGTGCATCGGCAAACTGAGCATCGTTGGGATCGAAACGGTGGATGTGCAGAAGCGTGACGCGTTGAAGGAGATACAGTTTTACCTCCCGACCATAATTCACATCCATGAATTCGCTCGGGATCAACCACCCTGCAATGCCACCTTCCGTCATCCAAGCATGGGAATGGGCCAGAAAATGGCAGTAGAGCCCGGCCAGGCCGGTGAGTTTCATACCGCACACCTTGAAACTGCGGTGCAACAATCGCTCTTTATCGCCAGCCTGAATATGGTGGTGGCGGACATACGGCGGATTGCAGATAACGAGATTGAAACGGGGGGTCGGCTCCTCACGGGTGAAATCAGTATGTTTGAGGGTTAGGCCGGAGTTCTGCCAGATGAGGGAAGTGGGTTGGCCGTAGTGCGGGTCTATCTCGAAGCCGAGGGCTTCCGCAACCTGTTGCTGTGGAAACGTGTTGAGGAACGCGGAATAGAAGGCTCCGGTGCCGATGGCCGGGTCGAGGAAATGCACTGGCTCCTCAGGGGCAAGGAGAGTAGCGGCATGTCTCAAAATATCGCAGGCAAGGGGTGCCGGAGTTGCAAACTGGCCCAGGCGATTCCGCTCGGCTTGTGTCTTTCGGCTGTCAAGTTCGACCTGAAGGGCGAGTCGCTGTTTCTCAACTATGTCCTGTGAACGGCGCATTGATCAGATACCGAAAAGCGAAAGATCGTCGATGCGGTGCTCCCATACCCAGTCAATTCCTTCGGCGGCTTCATAACCCAGGTAGCCACTGTCAAAGTAACCGCACAGAAACAGGTTGAATTGCACTTTTTTGCCAAAGGCGTTGCGCAGTTGAGCCATCTTCGCCGCTTCTTCCTTACGACGTTTGTTCGTATTGGTGAAGTCGCCGGCGGACTTGGCTTCGAAAAAGACCGGCAATTGCTTGGCTTTTGCATTTTTGGGCATAATGACCGCATCAATCGGGATGTTTACACTTCGCACCTTGTTTTCGAGCTTAACTGGTACATTCATGCGGAAGCTGAAGGTGCCGGGCTGCATTGCGTCGAAACGGGTGCCGTCGCCGGGAGGGAGTTGGGTGTAGCCGCGCGACTCGAGCCAAGTTTTGATCGTGGCCAGCTGTCGTTTTTCCTGAGCATTTCTGATGATTGGGTTCGCAACTGAGCCACAGAGCCGGTCGGCAACGATGGTGGCGGCCCGGTGAATCTCTGTTTCAGTGGGCGTATTCTTTGTTCCGAGCCAGACAAAGATATCGGGATCGGCCATCTTTCCTATGATTGCACCGATCTTGGCGAGTTCCCGATCAACATCGGCAGAGGCCATCCGTACCGGAAGTTTTTTTTCGTTCTCCATACGTTTAACCATGCTTGCCGGTACACCGGCAAGGCCAATTAGCCGGTCAACTGCCAAAGGCGGGCAGGTGGACATGCGAAGTGTTGGGAGAATGTCGGGAGTGTTGCGGAAGGTGGCCGGGCTGATTTTAATCAGGTAACTGGTCGCAATGAGGGCCGCCTCAACATCCTTAGTCGTCTGGACACGTGTGTCGCGGAAAGCGGAGGGCGCAAATTCCATGAACCAGTCGTTGTACATGTCCACCGATAGAGCAATGTCGGTTTTCCATTGAAGGGGCTTGTTACTATTTATCGGCATAACGCCTCCGAATGCAGAGATAACCTTTTTCTGTAAAATACCCCTTACCGGTTCGCTATCAATCGCCGCCTGCCTGATTCCCCCACCATTCGCGGGGCAGGATGGAGCAGCGGGAGCAGGCGGTCCAAGTCCCCCTTTTTGAGGATGAACAGCACCGGCGTGTCGCTCGCCCACAGCCGCAACAATGCCTGTTGATCGGGAAACCAGGCGGATTGGTCGCCCTGTTTGCTGCCGAACTCCAGTTCATCCGGGTTGCCGGCGACCATGATCCGTTGTCGGGCATACCAGGAAACCGCCTGCTGGGGACCGAAGGTGACGATGCGCGTCCGGGGCCCTGCCAGGGCGCGGGCTCGCAGCGCCAGGTCGCGGGGCGACTCGGACTGGGCGATGGGCACCATTATCAGCCGCGGGATGAAAATTTCAAGCAGAAAGGAGCAAAGGCAGAGCGCAATCAACATGCGGAGCGGGTTACGGCCCGCGGATGCCAGGGTGACTATCCCCTGTATCAGGAACAGGGCGGCAATGGCCGTGCCTGCGGCGGCGGAGATGGAGGGGGCGTTGTTGATGAACTGGTGCAGCGGGTCGCTCAGACGGGGCATAAGCCCGGCCAGCAGGTCGGCCAGTTCGGGCAGGCGGGCGTAGGCCAGGCCCGCCACACCCAGAATGGTCAGCGTCATCCCCAGGAGGAGCGATGCCAGCTTGAGCTCGCGACCATGGCCATCCAGCACCCCGTCTATACGATTGGCGACCAGGATGGCAAGGGGCGGGAAGATCGGCAGGATGTAAGGGACCAGTTTGGAGTTGGATTTGGAGAAAAACAGAAAGATCAGAACCGCCCAGATCAGCAGATAAAGTCCGGCTTGGTTGTCGTCGTGATAACGGTCGCGCCAGGCGCGTCTCAGGGCGCCGGGGATGAAGAACGACCACGGCAGCATGGTTGCCGCCAGGACCGGCAGAAAGAACCAGAACGGCTGGTAGCGCCCGTGTACCGTGCTGGTAAAGCGCTCAAAATGCTCGTGGATGAAGAAAAAGCGGGCGAATTCAGGGTTCCGCAGGGAAACGGCCACGAACCAGGGAGCGGCCAGAGCCAGGAACAGCGCCAGGCCGGTGGCGATGCGCATCTCCCCGAGCAGTTTCCAGCGGCCGCCCAGCAACAGGTAAAAGAAGATGATCCCGGCCGGGAAAACGATGCCGATCAACCCCTTGGCCAGCACCGCCAGAGCGCAGAAAAGGTAGAAAGCGTACCAGGGCAGTGGGACGCCTCGGCGCCCTTCGCGCTGGCTGGCAATGATGAAGGCGCCCAGGGCCGACGTGAGGCAGAAGGTCAGCAGCATGTCGGTCAGAACGATGCGCGACTGGAGCACAAAACCGGCCGATGTCCCCAGGATCAGCGCCGCGATCAGGGCCGTGCGCCGACCGTAAAGGCGCCGGGCGATGAAATAGGTCGCCAGGGTGGTCAGCAGGCCGCACAGTACGGAAGGAAGCCGGGCGGCCTGCTCGGTGAGGCCGGACAGCTTGAACGAAGCGGCGTTCAGCCAGTACAGGAGTGGCGGTTTCTCGAAATATTTGACGTAGTTGAGGGTTGGGGTTATGAAATCCCCTCGTTCCAGCATCTCGCGGGGAATCTCCGCGTAGCGACCTTCATCGGGGTCGATCAGCGGCAATCTGCCCAGAAACTGGAGAAAGGGAATTCCCAGGACAATGAGCAGGATTGCCATATCCCGCAGCCAGCCGCTCTCCCGGCCATGGACATACCCCTTCAGGTCTCTCACGGCTGCCCCCCTTTTTCCCGGCGCACGAGGTCAAAGGGCTCGACCGCAAAGGGTGGGGCAACGAGAATGCGCTGGTTGGGATTGGCGGCGTCAGCCTCGACCGAATCGCCTTCCGGGGTCAGGATTTTCAGCCGGCCAACCGTCATCCGTTCCGCCCGCATGCCGGGACCGATGAATTCCAGATCATCGCCCGAGCGGATACGATTGCGCACCCCGACCACAACCTCGCCAACGGCCCGCGATGCCTCCACCTGACCCACGAACTCGTGGCTGCGGATGTAGGCCGAGTGATACTCCTGTCCCACATTGCGGGGGGTGCCGAAGAGAAACCCGGTCGTATACCCCCGGTGACTCAGTTTGGCCAGTTCCTCCAGCCATTCGGGCCGGCAGCGCCAGCCGGACGGGTCTGAACGGTACTCGTCCAATGCCCGGCGGTAGACCCGCAGCACCGAGGCGACATAATTTACCCCCTTCATGCGTCCCTCGATCTTGAGCGCGGCGACCCCCCCCTGCACCAGTACCGGCAGGTGCTCCAACAGGCAGAGGTCACGGGAGTTAAAGATAAAGGTGCCGTTTTCATCCTCCGTCACCGGGAGGTATTCGCCGGGGCGGGTTTCCTCCATCAGGTGGTAACTCCAGCGGCAGGGGTGGGCGCATTCCCCCTGGTTGGCGTCGCGACCGGCCAAGGCGCTGGAGATCAGGCAACGGCCCGAATAGGAGATGCACAGGGCGCCATGGACAAACGCCTCGAACTCCACTCCCGGGGTGCGGGCAACGGTTTCGCGGATGGCGTCCAGGGTCATCTCCCGCGCCAGGTTGATGCGCCGGATCCCCTGGCTGCCCCAGAACCGGGCGCTCTGCCAGTTGATGGTGTTGGCCTGGGTGGAGAGGTGCAATTCGCGGTGGGGAGAGATGTCGCGGACCATGGCAATGACACCCGGATCGGCCACAATATAGGCATCGAAGGGAAGCGGCGCCGTCTGGCGGAGAAACTCCTCAAGCCGCTCCAGCGCATCGTTGTGGGGATAGCTGTTGACCGTCAGGTACACCCTCACCCCGCGGCTATGGCAGTAATCAAGGGCCGCCGGCATCTCTTCGATGCCGAAGTTGCCCGACAGATTGCGCAGGCCGAAGGCTTGCCCGCCCAGGTAGACAGCGTCGGCGCCGTAGTGAACGGCGATCTTGAGCTTTTCCATGTTGCCGGCCGGAGCCAGAAGTTCGGGGGTGTTCACGGATGGTTCCCATAGTGGTGATATGGTGGTTGGGTGCGTGGAAAAAAATGCTAACATATTCTGTCTGTTAATTAAACCAAGAAAAGTGGTTGGCGCAGCACGTAGGGAGTTCCTTGAGATAAAGTCCATTATTTCCAGGTAACGAGGTACGCTCCTGTTGCGGTGATCTTTTCCAAGGTGAACGAATATTCCTGTTGTTGGCGGTTCCTGTCGTTTCCCCTGGGGCCGAAAAACCCAGCTTTCGCTTGACAAACGAGAGTTTATGGCTTTAATTTATGAAAAAATCCTGACATTTGGAGGAATTATGCCATCCGGCATCCGGTGGGCCGCATGCGTCTCCGCTTTTCTCGCGCTGGCCGGTTGTGCGTCGCACGACCTCATGGTCAAGCGCCAGACCGAGACCGAGGCGAAGGTCGAGCACCTTATTCAGTCCGGCAAGAAGGCTGAGCAGCGCATGAATGAGCTGTCCGGCCAGATCCAGGCGCGGGAAGACCAGGCCAAGGCCGTTGACGCCCAGCTCAAGCAGCTTCAAGACACCATCCGGGAATTGCGGAACGCCCAGGATGAGCTCAAGACGCGAATCTCGCTGCAGGCGGCGCCCAAGATCGAGGTCATCAACCAGGAGCCCGCCTCCAAGGGCAAGGATTTCGGCCCTCCTTCCGATTACGTCAAAGCCTTCGGCCTTTACAGCGCCAATAGTTTCCCCGCTGCCATCGAGGCATTTGAAGCATTCCTCAAGAGCGATCCCAAAAGCAGCTATGCCGCCAATGCCGTCTATTGGATCGGCGAATGCCACTACAGCCTGTCCGGGCTTGCCAAGGCGCGTGACGCCTTCCAGAAGGTGGTGAATGATTATTCCAAAAGTTCCAAGGCCCCGGATGCGCTTTTAAAGCTGGGGTACACCCTGGCGGCTATGGGCGAGAAGGATAAGGCCGCTGCCGCCTACGAGCGCCTGATCAAAACCTATCCCGGCAGCCCGGCAGCGGCCAAGGCGCGCGAACGGTTGACTGCCAATTAAAGGAAGCTCTAGAGTGTTTTCCGCTGTTTACTTTTCCAGGAACGACCGAGGTGCGTATGAAAATCAGATTCGCCATACTGCTGTTTACCTTAGTGCTTTTCATGCCCGGCCTGGCCCTGGCAGCGGATGAAGAGCCGACCATCTACGTCATAAAGCAGGGCGATACCCTCTGGGGACTGTCCGAACGCTTTATCAAGGATCCCCACTATTGGCCGAACATGTGGTCCAGGAACAACCAGATCACCAATCCGCACATTATCTATCCGGGGCAAAAGGTACGGGTGTTCTCCGACCGGCTTGAGTTCGAGCCCGCAGAGCCGGCGGCAAGTTCACCGGCCGCCAAAAAGGCTGCGGTCGCCCAGGCAGAAACCGTGTCCGAGGTGGCTGCCGAACGCACCTACAGCGTGAGGGGCAACGAGGGTTTCCTGATGGAAACCGACTACAAGCCGGCCGGTTTTGTGATTGCCATCCAGCATGACCGTATCGTGGCCGGGGACGACGATATCGTCTACACCGACATTGGCAGGGTGCATGGCGTGAAGGGTGGGGAGAAGTTTTCGATCTACCGGAAAGAGGGGAACGTCAGCCATCCCCTGACGAACGAGATCATGGGCGCCAAGGTGGTCCCGTTGGGGACGCTGCAACTGACCGATCTGGAGCGGAAGGCCTCGCGGGGCATCATTACCAAAGCCTACCAGGAGATCTCCCCCGGCTCCTATCTCATGCCCTACCGTGAGGATAAGCGTCGCGAGGTCGCCCTCAAGATGCCGGCCCGGGAGTTGAAGGGGTATATCATCGAAAGTTACAGCGGGAGTGCGATCATTGCCACCGGCGACGTCGTCTACATAGACCTGGGAAGCACCCAGGGGGCCGAAGCGGGCAATATGCTCTACATCGTGCGCGACGTGACCCTTGATCAGCAATACGCCGAGGGCCGCGTTGACCGCCTGCCCCAGGAGTTGTTGGGGGCTCTGGTCATTCTGGAGACCGGCAAGAAAACAGCGACCGCAGTGGTCGTCAAGAGTATCGACGCGATCTATAAGGGCGATAAGATCGTCAGTCTGACGAAGTAGGGGATTAAAGCACCACATAAAGACCGGCCGGGAGCCGGTCTTTTTTTTCTCTCTCGTCGTCCGTGCGAACAGGACGGCCGGAAGGCATGGGATATGGAAGAATTCTACTGGTTTGGCCTCAAGGCGGTGCCCGGCGTCGGCAATGTAACCTTCCGGCGCCTGTTGGAGCACTTCGATATGCCCGGTGCTGCGCTGGCCGCCTCGTCCCAGGAGTTGGGCCGGGTCAGGGGGGTAACCCCGGCCGTGGTCGAGGCGATCAGGGAAGGCTCCTGGAAGCGCTTTGCCGATGAAGAGTGCCGTCGGATGGCTGCCAGCTCCGCCCGGTTGGTTACGTTTCTCTCGGCCGACTACCCCAAGTTCCTGTTCGAGATCCCCGATCCGCCCCCCTTCCTCTACGTGCGTGGGCAACTGCGCAGTAATGAGCTGGCTGTGGCGATCGTCGGTTCACGGCGGGCTACCTCCTACGGCCTGCTGGCCACGGAGCGTCTCGCCGGGGCGCTGGCCGGGCATGGCATTGCCGTGGTATCTGGCATGGCCCGGGGTATCGACACCGCGGCCCACAAGGGGGCGCTCCAGGCCGGGGGCAGGACTATCGGCGTCCTGGGATGCGGCATCGATAAGGTGTATCCTCCCGAAAACCGCAAGCTTTTCGAGGAGGTGCCCGAAACCGGGTGCCTGGTGTCCGAATTTCCTTTGGGGGCGCTTCCCCTGGCGGAGAACTTTCCCCGCCGCAACCGGATCATCAGCGGGTTGTCCCGTGGCGTCCTGGTGGTGGAGGCCGCTGAAAACAGCGGTTCGTTGATCACTGCCCAGTATGCTCTTGAGCACGGCCGCGATGTTTTCGCCGTCCCCGGCAATATCGCCTTCAACGCCTGCCGCGGCAGCAATCGCCTGATCAAGCAGGGGGCAAAGCTCGTGGACTGCGTGGAAGATATCCTGGAGGAGTTGCCCGGTTTCATTGCCCGGAACCGGGAGGTTGCCCCGGAGCAGGCCGCGGCGCGCACCTTCAGCCTGACGCCCAAGGAGGCCGCCGTGTATGAACTCCTGGCCCGTTCGTCGCTGCACATCGACGACATCATCGCCCAAACTGAATTGACAGCCGGAGAGGTTTCCTCTATGTTACTGCACCTTGAACTCAAGGGAGCGGTAGTGCCGCTGCCGGGCAAGCATTTCGCCGTTGCCTGTTGACAGGTTGTTGAAAAATAGCCATCTCGCCGCCTCCTCGCGAGCCGCCTTGTGCGGCGTAGCGCTGCTACGCCTCCGCGGGGCTCACTGCGGGGGCGACGATCTGACTATTTTTGAACGACCTGAAAAAACGTTTAAGGGTGACGATGTCGGGCCTTTCACTCTAAAGGTATAGAATTAATAATCATATTCCAAGGAAGTAAGAAAAATATGCCGCAAAATCTCGTTATTGTAGAATCGCCTGCCAAGGCGAAGACCATAGAGAAGTTCCTGGGCAAGGATTACAAGGTGCTGGCCTCCTTCGGCCATGTGCGCGCCCTTCCCAGCAAACAGGGGTCGGTGGATATCGGGAATGATTTCGAGCCCAAGTACCATGTACTGCCCGAAAGCAAGAAGCACATCGACGCCATCAAGAAGGCCCTGAAGGAATCGGACCGACTGCTCCTGGCGACTGACCCCGACCGCGAGGGAGAGGCCATCTCCTGGCATCTGCTGGCGGCCCTGGGGCTGGATAAAAAGAAGAATCCGGGCATCGATATTCAGCGCGTCGTGTTCCACGAGATCACCAAGGACGCCATCATCCATGCCGTCGAACACCCCCGCGCCATCGCCGCTGAACTGGTGGACGCCCAACAGGCCCGTTCGGTGCTGGATTACCTGGTCGGCTTCAACCTTTCCCCCTTCCTCTGGAAGAAGATTCGTTACGGCCTTTCGGCCGGCAGGGTGCAATCGGTTGCTCTGCGCCTGATCTGCGAGCGGGAGAAGGAGATTCAGGCCTTTGTTGAACAGGAGTACTGGACCATTGCGGCACGCCTGGGGGTTGCGCCGGGACAGGAATTCAAGGCCGGTCTGGTGGCGGTGGGCGGCAAGAAGCTGGGCAAATTCGACATCCCCGGCGAAGAGGTGGCGACCGGCCTGAAAGCGGCCCTCCAATCGGGCAGCTACCGTGTGGACAAGATCACCAGGACTGAGAAGAAGCGGACCCCGGCGGCGCCGTTCACCACCTCCACCCTCCAGCAGGAGGCCTCCCGCAAGTTGGGCTTCTCGGCCAAGAAGACCATGTCCACCGCCCAGAAGCTTTACGAAGGGATCGACATCGGCGAGGGGGGCACCGTCGGTCTGATTACCTATATGCGTACCGACAGCGTCAATCTCTCCAGCCAGGCGCTCCAGGAGGCCCACGACGTCATCTCCGCCGCCTACGGCCCGGAATACGCCCTGGCCAAGCCGCGCCTCTACCGCACCAAAACCAAAAACGCCCAGGAGGCCCATGAGGCCATCCGGCCGACCTACATCTCCAAGACCCCGGCCGAGTTGAAGAAGTTCTTGACCCCCGATCTGCACAAGCTGTACGAGCTGATCTGGAAGCGCACCGTCGCCTGCCAGATGGCCGAGGCGCTCCTGGACCAGACCTCGGTGGATATCGCGGCGGACCTGGCCGCACCCCCCGCCGCCGGGCCGTTCAGCGGCGCCCGGCAGGCGGGCCTGCGGGCCAGCGGCACGGTCATCCGCTTCCCCGGCTTCATGAAACTGTACATCGAAGGGGTGGACGACCAGGATGAGGAAAAGGAAGGGTTGCTGCCCGCCATGGCTGAGGGGGCTTCCCTCAAGCTGCACGAGATCCTCCCGGAGCAGCATTTCACCCAGCCGCCACCTCGCTACACCGAGGCCACCCTGGTCAAGACCCTGGAGGAGTACGGCATCGGCCGCCCTTCCACCTATGCCTCTATTATGAATACCCTGGTGGAGCGCAAGTATACCCGCCTGGACAAGAAACGCTTCTTTCCCGAGGACGTGGGCATGGTGGTGAACGACCTGCTGACGGCCCACTTTGCCCGCTATGTGGACTACAATTTTACCGCCGGCCTGGAGGAGGAGCTGGATCAGGTCTCCCGCGGCGAAAAGCAGTGGAAGCCGCTCCTGAAGGAATTCTGGGAGCCGTTCTCCACCCTGCTCAAGCAGAAGGAGGGGGAGGTCAGCAAGTCCGACCTGACCACCGAGGCCATGGATGAGGCCTGCCCCGAGTGCGGCAAGCCGCTCGTGGTCAAGTTGGGCAAGCGGGGCAAGTTCATCGCCTGTTCCGGCTTCCAGGAGGGGTGTAAATACACCCGCAACATCGAGTCGGAAAAGGGGGGCGAGGCTGCGGAGCCGGTCCTGTCCGACGAAAAATGTGAAAAATGCGGCCAGCCGATGCTGATCAAGGACGGGCGCTACGGCAAGTACCTGGCCTGTTCCGGGTATCCGGCCTGCAAGAATATCCAGCCGCTGGTCAAGCCCCGGGGCACGGGCGTAGTCTGCCCGGAATGCAAGGAAGGGGAACTGACCGAAAAGAAGTCCCGCTACGGCAAGATGTTCTACTCCTGCAACCGTTATCCCCAGTGCAAATTTGCCCTGTGGGACCTGCCGGTGGAGCGGAAATGCCCCAAGTGCGGCTTCCCGCTCCTGGTGAAGAAGATCAGCAAGCGTGAGGGCGAGTACCTCAAGTGCCCCAAGGAAGGGTGCGACTTCAAAGAGGGCGGCAAGGAAAAGAAATAAGTGGAATCACTTACCATCATCGGCGCCGGCCTGGCCGGCTGCGAAGCGGCGTGGCAGGCGGCGCAGCACGGCGTCCCCGTAACACTCCACGAAATGAAGCCCGAGCGCTTCTCCCCGGCCCACCATCTGCCCGGCCTGGCGGAACTGGTCTGCTCCAACTCCCTGCGTGGCGACTCCCTGGAAAACGCCGTGGGGCTTTTGAAAGAGGAGCTGCGGCGCTGCGGTTCCCTGACCATGGAGGCGGCTGAAGCCACCCGCGTCCCGGCAGGTGGCGCCCTGGCCGTGGACCGGCAGCTCTTCTCCGGCTATGTCACCGAAAAGGTTACTGCCCACCCCCTGATCCGCCTGGAGCGGGGCGAGGTCACTGACATCCCCGCCGACAGCACGGTCATCATCGCCTCCGGCCCCCTGACCAGCGACGCCCTGGCAGAACCGCTGGCCCGGTTGACCGGGGACCGGCTCTATTTCTATGATGCCATTGCGCCTATCGTTAGCGCCGATTCCCTCGACATGACCACGATCTTCGCCGCCTCGCGCTACGGCAAGGGGGATGGGGACGACTATCTCAACTGCCCCTTGAACGAGGCGGAATACCTGCGGTTTGTGGATGAACTGGTGAGAGGGGAAAAGGTCCCGGCGCGGGATTTCGAGAAGATCGTCCACTTCGAGGGGTGCATGCCGGTGGAGGAGATGGCGGAGCGGGGGGTGGAGACGCTCCGGTTCGGGCCCATGAAACCGGTGGGATTGAGCGACCCCCATACGGGCGTGGAGCCCCATGCCGTGATCCAGCTCAGGGCCGAGAACCGGGAACGCACCATGTTCAACCTGGTGGGCTTCCAGACCAAGCTGACTTGGCCGGAACAGCGCCGCATCTTCCGCATGATTCCGGGACTGGAACGGGCCGAGTTCGTCCGGCTCGGTTCCCTGCACCGCAATACCTTCATCAATGCCCCGGCCCTCTTGCTGGCGACCCAACAGCTCAAGAGCGATCCGCGGATCATCTTTGCCGGCCAGATCACCGGGGTGGAGGGGTATGTGGAGTCGGCGGCCAGCGGTTTTCTGGCAGGCCTAAACGCCGCATGTCTCCAGCAGGGTCGCCCCCTGCCCGTGCCCCCGGCCGAAACGGCGCTGGGGGCGCTGATGCATCACATCACCAACGCCGACGTGCGCCACTTTCAGCCCATGAATGTCAATTACGGCCTGTTTCCCGAGCTGCCGGGCAGGGTGAAGAAGAAGGAAAAGCGCCAGAAACTGGCGGAACGCGCCCTGGAAAAGCTTGAGGAGTGGCGCCTCAGCCTGTAGCCGTCCTAGAACCTGTCCGTTACTAAGCGATCACAGGTTATTTACGGACACGTTCTTACTCCCCGGCCCGGTATTCATCCAGCACGCCGATCTCCGGTTCAGCACCCCCGCCCCTTGTCCGCCTGCCCCCTATACGCACTTTTTCCGGCAGTATGGAGGTAATCATGCCGCCCAGGATCAATAACGCCCCGGTCAGGCCGTAGACCCCCAGCCGTTCGTTGATGGCGTACCAGGCGTACAGCGCCGCGAAGACCGGTTCGGTGCAGAAGATCAGGGCGGTGTTGGTGGAGCTGATGAAACGCTGCATGGATGTCTGCACCAGAAAGGCGAAAACGGTGGCGATCAGCGAGCAGACGATCAGGGTCCCCAGCAACCGGGGATACCAGACAAAGATTTGCTTGTCGCGCACCACGGCGCCGGCGACGCTCAGCAGGGCCACCATGCCCAACTGTATGGCGGTCAGCCAGTAATAATCGCTCTGGCGGGCAAATTCTCCGGTATAGATCAGGTGCAATGAGACACAGAGCGCACAGATGGCGGCCAAGGTGTCGCCGATGGTGAAGCTCCAGGTCCCGTCGCCGCAAAGCAGGAACAGCCCGGCAACGGAAAGGAGCACGGCGACCCAGATGGTGCCCGGAATGCGCTGGCGCAGCATGAGCGCTGAAATGACCGGAACCATGACGACGTTCAGCCCGGTCAGGAAGGCGGTGTTGGAAGCGCTGGTGTGGAGCAGGGCAACGGTCTGGAAGGCATAGGAGCCGAAGAGGAAGATGCCCATCACGCACCCCTGGCGCAGGGTTTTCATGTCCAGGCGCTTGCCCCTGACAATGCTGACCGGCAGGATCAGGGCGAAGGCCAGAATAAAACGCTGGGCCAAAAAAACGAAAACATCGACGCTCGCCACGGCTTCTTTGACGACGGTAAAGGTCACCCCCCAGAAAAAGGTGGTGGTCAGCAGCAACACTGCTGCTTTGAATCGGTTCATTAAACAAATCTCCGGATTGTTTGTTCTCATCAAAAATAATAATATCGAGATGTTTCATAAACGAAGCTGTCGCCGAGAGCAAGAAAAAAGCAAAAACACCCCGCCCAACCGTTTCTGAAACGTTACGAACCGGTGTTTTTTTGTTGACAATACCGCGGTACATCCCCTAAAAGTACAGCGTGGTCTTACCATTAATCATTTACTTTTTTATCAAAAAGGAGAGGATTCAATGAAATTATTGCGTACACTCGCCGCAACGGCGGCACTGCTGGCCACCCTGTCGATCACCGCATTTGCCGCTCCCAAAAGCATCAAGGTGGCGACCGACGCCACATGGCCGCCGATGGAGATGGTTGACGCGAACAAGCAGATTGTTGGCTACGATATCGACTTCCTGAAAGCGGTGGCCAAGGAAGCGGGCCTGGCGGTTGAGATCAAGAATACCGCCTGGGACGGCATCTTTGCGGGCCTCGATTCCGGTCAGTACGACGCTATCATTTCTTCAGTCACCATCACGGCCGAGCGTCAGGCGAAATATGATTTTACCGAACCGTATACCAGCATTGGACAGATCCTGGTTGTGCCCAAAACCGACAAAACCGCCAAGGCCATTGCCGATTTGAAGGGCAAGAAAGTCGGTGCCCAGATCGGTACCACGGGCGCAATGGAGGTCAAAAAGGTTGCGGGTGTCGAACTCAAGACCTATGACGAGATCGGTCTGGCCTTCGAGGATATGGCTGCCGGCCGCATCTCCGGCGTGGTGTGCGATGAGCCGGTTGCTGCCCACTTTGCCCTGCAGAAGAAGGAATACCGCGATAAATTCAAGATCGTTGGCAAGTCCTTCACCAAGGAAGCCTACGGTATCGTTGTGAAAAAGGGAAACAAGGACCTGGTTGCCCTTCTCAACAAGGGGATCAAGGCGGTCAAGGCGAAGAAACTGGACACCAAAATCCACGCCAAGTGGGTGAAATAGTCTGCTGAGTAGGGGCGATGAGGGAATCATCGCCCCTACCAACACACCATGCCAAAGAATCCCGCATCCCATACCCCCATAGAGGTCGGCGACGGCGCCGCCATCCCGCACAAGAGCGACGTCGGGCTGTTTACAGCCTGGCGTATCGCCTTTTTCGGGGCGATCTTCGTCTCCCTGTTTCTTGCCTTCGGCAGGCCGGACCCCTACTTCGAGATCTTCAAATTCGTCCCGGACGGCATCCTGGTCACCTTCAAGGTCACCATCGGGGCCATCCTGCTGGCCACGCTCCTCGGCCTGATCACCGGCCTGGGGCGGATCTCCGCCAACCGGCTCGTCAACGGCGCCGCTTCCCTGTATGTGGAAGTGGTGCGCGGCATCCCGCTCCTGGTCCAGATCTTCTACATCTATTACGCCCTTGGCCGTTTTGTGAAGATTCCCGACATGCTGAGCGCCATCATCGCCATGGCGGTCTGCTACGGCGCCTACATGGGCGAGGTCTTCCGGGCCGGTATCCAGTCCATACCGAAAGGCCAGATGGAGGCGGCCCTCTCCCTGGGCATGTCCCGCGGCCAGGCCATGCGGCAGGTCATTCTGCCCCAAGCCTTCAGGGTCGTGCTGCCCCCCATCGGCAACGAGTTCATCGCCCTGCTCAAGGACTCCTCGCTGGTTTCCATCCTGGCGGTCTCCGACCTGTTGCGCCGGGGCCGCGAGTATGCTTCCGAAACCTTCAGCTATTTCGAGACCTATACGGTCATCGCCCTGATCTATCTGATCATGACCCTGTTTTTTTCCAAACTGATCAGCATCATGGAGGAACGGCTCAATGCGGGAAAATAGCCGGCTCATGATCGAGGTCAGCGGGGTCTCCAAGTTCTACGGCTCGTTCCAGGCGCTGAAAGATGTCTCCTTCAGCGTCCGGGACGGCGAAAAGGTGGTCATCATCGGCCCCAGCGGTTCCGGCAAGAGCACCATCCTGCGCTCCATCAACCGCCTGGAGACCATCGACCGGGGCCGTATAATCGTGGACGGCACGGACGTGAGCGACCCGAAGGTCAATATCAGCAAGGTGCGGGAAGAGGTCGGGATGGTCTTCCAGTCCTTCAACCTCTTTCCCCACAAGACCGTGCTGGAGAATCTGACCCTGGCCCAGATCATCGTCCGCAAGCGCAACAAAAAAGAGGCGGAAAAGATCGCCCTGGAACTGCTCCACAAGGTCGGCATCGCCGACAAGGCCGCCGCCTATCCCGCCAAACTCTCCGGCGGCCAGCAGCAGCGGGTGGCCATCGCCCGGTCCCTGGCCATGAACCCGAAGGCGATCCTGTTCGACGAACCGACCTCGGCCCTTGACCCGGAGATGATCGGCGAGGTGCTGGATGTCATGAAGAACCTCGCCCGGGAAGGGATGACCATGGTGGTGGTGACCCACGAGATGGGCTTCGCCCGCGAAGTGGCCGACCGGGTCATCTTCATGGACCACGGCCGGATCGTGGAGGAGGGGACGCCGGAGCATTTCTTCACCAGCCCCGACCACGAACGGGCCAAGCTGTTTCTGAGCCAGATATTGTAATACGCCGTATGGCACTCCCGTTGTAGGGGATATTTAATAAGCAGCACATCACACCAAAGGAGGAAGTACCATGAAAAGAAGTAATGTCCTTGCAGCACTGGCAGCACTCGGTCTGGCCGTCGCTGCGACCACCCCGGCAATGGCGCTGGAGAACGAGTTCCACGGCATGTTCCAGGCGCAGTACATTAACTCCAACTTCAACGGAGCAGCTACTACAAGTTTCCCGGGTAATAACGCCGCATCTTACGGCGGAGACACCCAGTACGTCCCCTTCGGTCAGCCTAAACACGTGTATTCGGCCAACTTCGTCGAGCAGCGCGCCCGGCTCGGCTATACCGCCAAGGCCAGCAGCGACCTGAAACTGGTCACCCAATTTGAGCTGGACTACGCCTATTGGGGTGACAGCTCCTATGGCACGCATCGCAATCACGGCGCGGCCATCGGGGCCGACCAGACCAACATCGAGACCAAGAATATCTACCTGGATGCCAACATCTTCAAGGACGTCAACATGAGGCTGGGCATGATGCCCTACAACGACTCCTTCAAAAGCATCATGTTCGACGCCGATATGGCCGGCATCGCCTTCTCCAGCAGCTACAACAAATTCACCCCCACCGTCGGCTTCTTCCGCTTCAACGATACCGGCAACAGTAAAGACAACGTATTGGGCCACATGACCAACGACCTGTTCGTGCTGGACGGCAAGTATGAAGTGACCAAGGACCTGAAGGTCGGCGCCGCCTACTACTTCTTCAGAAACAACGCGAATACAATTGACAGCAATGCAGTTTTTACTTTCAATACTGATGGCGCCATAACCACTCCGCAGGACGTCAAACTCCACGTCTTGGGTCTGAACGCCGAGTACACCGCTGGCCCGCTGACCTTGAACGGTTTTGGCATCTTGCAGGCGGGTACGGTTAACACGCGTTCCACCACCGCCTATGCCCTCAATGCCGGCGCCAAGTACAAGGTCGGTCCCGGTAGAGCCCATGCCGAGTTCCTGTACGTGTCCGGCGATTCCGGTACTACCGGCCACAGCAACGCCTTTTACGCGGTCTTCAATAATGTTGGCTCTGCCGAACACGGTTACTACGACAACGAGATGGTCATCCTGGGCCGGGACAAGAACGCCATGACCACCGACAACTCGATCATCGCCACTGCCGGCAACTTCGGCCAGGGTCAGATCGGCGGCTACATCGGCTATGAACTGCCGCTCACCGACCGCCTGAGCACCGCCGCCAATGCCGGCTTCGCCGCCGTGGCCAAGGACAACCAAGCGTTTACCCCCGGTAAAAATCACAAGAGCAACTATCTGGGCACCGAGATCAATGCCGAGGCCAACTACAAGCTGCTTGAAAACCTGACCACCAGCGTGCGCGTCGCCTACGTGTTCCTGGGCGACTACTACAAAGGCGTTGCCCTGAACGGCGAGACACCGGTCAACCCTTATGATGCCAAGATCATCTTCAAGTACGCGTTCTAATTGCTGACGAGGGGGCGCGCATGCGCCCCTGCTTCATCCCAAAGAAAAGGAGCAGACCCATGAAAAAAGTTCTGATAGCCGTACTGACCGCATTTGCCCTCTCCGCCACCACCGTGGCATTTGCAGCCGATGTGAAGAGTAACGAAAAAGACGAGTGCCTCCTGGCCTCCAAAGGGTGCAAGGATCAGGTGGACAGCATCCAGCAGAAAATAAAGAAGATCAACGTCGAGATCAAGAAGGGTAAGAAGGTCTATTCCGCCGAGGAGTTGAAAAAACTGCAGCAGAAATTGAAGGAAGCGGACGAAATTCTGAACAGCCTCGATAAGCCGGGACGCTAGAAATCACTATTTCTCCAAAGGAGGAAACAATGAACTTCAAGAAGATTGCAGCACTGCTGCTGGCCGGTTCGCTGGCCCTGTCGCTCGCCGCCGGTTGTAAGAAGAAGGAAGAGGCCAAGACGGAAGAAGCCCCCAAAGCTGCTGGCGACACGGTAAAAATCGGCTTCCTCGGCGCCCTGACCGGCGACGTTGCCATGTTCGGCGCTCCGACCCTGGTCGGCATGAAGATGGCGGCCGAAGAGATCAATGCTGCCGGCGGCGTCAACGGCAAGAAGATCGAGATCGTTGAGGCCGATGACCGCGGCGACAAGCAGGAAGGCGCCTCGGTTACCCAGAAGCTGATCAGCCGCGACAACGTTGTGGCCATCGTCGGCGACCCGACCACCGGCATCACCAAGGTTGCCGCCCCCATCGCCCAGAAGGCCCAGGTTGTTCTGCTCTCCGCCGGCGCCACCGGTACGGGCGTAGTCGAGATCGGCGATTACATCTACCGCGACACGCTGCTGGACAGCGTGGCGATCCCGGCCCTGCTGGATTACTACGCCAAGAACCTCAAGTTCAAGAAGGTGGCCATGATCACCTCCGACAACAACGATTACAGCGTCGGCATGTCGCAGCTCTTCCGCGATTCCGCCAAGGGCGCCGGCATCGAGATCGTTGCTGACGAGAAGATCAAGGACGGCGACAAGGACTTCTCCGGCCAGATGACCAACATCAAGGCCAAGAAACCGGATATCCTCTTCTACTCCGGCTACTACACCGAAGGCGCGCTGCTGATGAAGGAAGCCCGCAAACAGGGCATCAAGGTCAACATGTTCGGCGGCGACGGCCTGTTCTCGCCTGAATTCATCAAGCTGGGCGGCGAAGCGGTCGAGGGCTCCATGTCCTACGTCGGTTTCTCCCCCGAACAGGCTTCTCCGGTGACCGCCAAGTTCATCGAGGCCTTCAAGGCCAAGAACAGCGGCGCCCTGCCGGGCCTGTTCGACGCCCAGGGGTATGATGCGGTCAAGCTCATCGCCACGGCCATGACCACCGCCAAGAGCAACGATCCCAAGGTTTTCAAGGACGCCATCGGCAAGACCAAGAACTTCGAAGGCGTTTCCGGCACCATCACCATCCGCGCCAACCGCGAGCCGATCAAGTCGCCGCTCTGCCTGCTGGAAGTCAAGGGCGGCAAGTATGTCCTGAAGGCCAAGGTTCCGGTCAAGATGGACTAGATCCGGTCGTAAAAGTTTCGCGGGTGCCCCCGTGAACGCAAACGCCGTGCAGTCATGAAGACTGCACGGCGTTTGTTTTTCTGCGCTCGAATCGATAGATACTGGTGACACGTAACTCTAACAATTTCGGAAAAGCCCCCTCCCTCCGGCGGGGGGTGGGGACTATATGAGTAACTGCAAGTGAAACAAGCTACAAGGTTTCCTTCTCCTCCATGTAGGCGTTGAAGCGCCGCACATGTCCCTGTGCCAGTTCCCGCGCCGCCTCTGCGTCCCCTCCTGTCACGGCCGCCACAATTGCCCGCAGGTCGTTGAAATTCTCCTGGAGGATCTTTTTGTTCCGGGGGAGATAGTTTTCGTAATAGGTGTGGATATTGTAATACACGCTTTCCAGGACGGAGATGAAGAGCTGGTTGCCGCTCATGCGGGCCAGGGCCATGTGGAGCATCTCATCGGTACGGATAAAGGCGTCCCATCCCTTGCGCCCCTTTTTCAAGTGTTCCTCCGCCTCCAGCAGCAGCCCGTTCAGGAGCGCCATATCCTGTTCCTTCCCGCGCTGGACCGCCAGGGCCGCCACGCCGCCCTCCATCCCCTCGCGGAATTCGGCCAGGTCGCGGAGGGAAACGGTTCTGTTGCGGATCAAGAGCCCCAGATTTTCGCTGAGCTGTTCGCTGTTGACCTCCCTGATGATGGACCCGCCCGCCACCCCGGTCCTGATCTCGATCAATCCCTTTTGCTCCAGCACCCGCAACGCCTCGCGCAAGGTTCCCCGGCTGACGCCAAACTGCTCCTTCAGCTCCCGTTCGGCCGGCAGCAGGCTGCCCGGCTTGAGCGTACCCGCTATGATTGCCTCCTGGACCTGCTCGACCACATCCTGGTAGGCCCGGTTCTGTTTGACATGATTGAACATGCTGATATCCTTCCTCAGGGGGACGCCATCGGCGCTCCGCATCCCTAATGGTTGAACCACACTACCATTTTTGCGGGGCGGAAACAAGTGGCCGCTGATCAAGACGCCATTTTTGTCTGCTTGACACGCAGCACAAAATTGCGTACTAATGGTTTAACCATTTGCAAATAATCAAGCATCAACATAATCGAATCAGAAGGAGCGGCCATGCAGAATCCGGAACTCAACACAAAGATCGTAGCGCGCGGCAAAGATTTCTTCACCACCATCTCCGGGGAAAAACCCTCCCTTTTCAACAAGGGGGCATGGATGGGCAAGGTGATGGACTGGAGCATGCAGAACGAACAGTTCAAGATCCAGATGTTCCGTTTTGTGGATGCCTTTCCGTCCCTGACGACCTCCAAGCTGCTGACCGACCATATCCGTGAGTACTTCGGCGAGGAAAAGGACATGCCGCCGGTACTTTCCACCGGCGCCAAGATGGCCGGCATGCTCGGTTCCCTGGGCGGAGCGGTGCTCAACAAGGTCATCTCGGCCAATATCCAGGAGATGGCCCGCCAGTTCATCGTGGGCGAGAACACCAAGGAAGCCATAAAAAATATGGAGAAGCTGCGCAAGGATGGTTTTGCCGCCGTGGTGGACGTGCTCGGCGAGGCCACCCTCTCGGAGGAAGAAGCGGAGGTCTATGTCACCACCTACCTGGAACTGCTGGACGCCCTCAGGAATGAGCAGAAAAGCTGGAAAGGGCTGGCCGGCAAGGGGGGCGATGCGAATCTGGACTGGGGCCACGCGCCCAAGGTCAACATCGCGGTCAAGCCGACCGCCCTGTTCTGTCTGGCCAATCCACAGGATTTCGAAGGCTCGGTGGAGGCCATCCTGCGCCAGATGCGCCGGATCTGCGCCAAGGTTGTGGAGATGGAAGGATTTTTGTGCATCGACATGGAGTCCTACCGCTTCAAGGATATCACCCTGGAGGTGTTCCGTCGCCTGAAGCTGGAGTACAAGGAGTATCCTCATATCGGCATCGTGTTCCAGGCCTACCTGAAGGATACGGACAAGGACCTGGCCGACATGCTGGCCTGGGCCAAGGCCAACAATACGCAGATGTCGATCCGTCTGGTCAAAGGCGCCTACTGGGATTACGAAACGGTCAAGGCCAAGCAGATGGGGTGGCCGATCCCGGTCTGGACCATCAAGGCCGAAAGCGACGCCGCCTATGAGCGCCAGGCGCGCATGATCCTGGAGAACCACCAGATCTGCCATTTTGCCTGCGCCTCCCACAACATCCGCACCATCTCGGCCGTGATGGAGATGGCCAACGCACTGCACGTACCCGAGTCGCGCTACGAATTCCAGGTGTTGTACGGCATGGCCGAACCGGTCCGCAAGGGAATCCTCAAGGTGGCGGGGCGCATCCGCCTCTACTGCCCCTACGGCGACATGGTGCCGGGCATGGGCTACCTGGTGCGGCGTCTGCTGGAGAATACGGCCAATGAATCCTTCCTGCGCCAGAGTTTTGCCGAGGATGCCCAGATCGAGCGCTTGCTGGAGGATCCGGATAAGACCGCGGAACGCGAACGGAGCGAACGGGCCGCCAGACCGAAGAAAACGGTGGCAACGCCCGACGGCCTGCCCCGCTTCGTCAACGACTCGATGGTGGACTTCACCCGCGCCGACCACCGCGCCGCCTTCCCGGCCGCCATTGCCCAGGTGCGCTCCGGCTTCGGCACAACCTACCCGCTCTTTATCGGCGGACAGGAGGTGGTTACCTCTGACCGGATCCCCACCGTGAACCCCGCCAAGCCGTCCGAGGTACTGGGGCAGATCTGTCAGGCCGGCATCCCCGAGGTAACCACAGCCATCGCCGCCGCCAAAGCCGCTTTCCCGGCCTGGCGCGACACCGCCCCCCGCGCACGTGCCCAATACCTGCTCAAGGCGGCGGAGATCGCCCGCAGGCGTGCCTTCGAGCTGTCGGCGTGGCAGGTGCTGGAGATCGGCAAGCAGTGGGACCAGGCCTATGCCGACGTGGGCGAGGCGATCGACTTCCTGGAGTACTATGCCCGGGAGATGATCCGTCTGGGCACACCCCAGCGGGTCGGTAACGCCCCCGGCGAGTTGAACCACTATTTCTACGAACCAAAGGGGTTGGCGGCGGTCATCGCCCCGTGGAACTTCCCCCTGGCCATCAGCATGGGCATGGTCTCGGCCGCCATTGTGGCGGGCAATCCGGTGGTCTACAAGCCCTCCAATATCACCGGCATCATCGGACACCACCTGGTGGAGATCTTCAAGGAGGCCGGACTGCCGGCCGGCGTGTTCAACTATGTCCCCGGCCGGGGGAGCGTGATGGGGGATTTCCTGGTGGATCACCCGGACATCAGCCTGATCGCCTTCACCGGTTCCATGGAGGTCGGCCTGCGGATCGTCGAGCGGGCAGCCAAGGTTTATCCCGGCCAACCCAATGTCAAGAAGATCATCTCCGAGATGGGCGGCAAGAACGCGATCATCATCGACGACGACGCCGATCTGGACGAGGCCGTGCCGCACGTGCTTTACTCGGCCTTCGCCTTCCAGGGGCAGAAGTGCTCGGCCTGCTCGCGGGTCATCGTGCTGGATGCGGTCTACGACAAATTCACGGACCGCTTGGTCAAGGCAGCCCAGGCCTACCGGGTCGGACCCTCGGAGGACCCGGCCAACACCATGGGGGCCGTGGCCGATGCCGCCGCCCAGAAGAGTATCCTCGAGTATGCCGCCCTGGGCAAGCAGGAAGGGAAACTGCTCTACGAAAGCCCGGTCCCCCAGGGCGAGGGGTACTGGGTGCCGCTGACCATTGTCGGCGGCATCACCCCGCAGCACCGTCTGGCCCAGGAGGAGGTCTTCGGCCCGGTGCTGGCGGTCATGCGGGTCAAGGATTTCGACCAGGCCATGGAGTGGGCCAACTCGACCCGTTTTGCCCTGACCGGCGGGATCTTCAGCCGCAGCCCCGAGCATCTGGCCCAGGCGCGCCGCGATTTCCGGGTCGGCAACCTGTACATAAACCGCAACAACACCGGCGCCCAGGTGGAACGCCAGCCCTTCGGCGGGTCGCGCATGTCGGGCGTCGGCACCAAAGCGGGCGGTCCCGACTACCTGCTGCACTTCATGGACCCGCGGGTGGTGACGGAAAATACCATGCGCAGGGGATTTGCGCCGATAGAGGCGGACGACGACTGGGTCGAGTAGCGAGAAATGCGCCGCTTTTCCGCAATCCCGGCGTCAGACTTCGCATCTCCTCGTGCGGCGTAGCGCTGCTACGCCTCCTCGTCGATGCTCGCCTTCTTTGACCTTGCGAAAAATCGACACATTCCAAAGGTTTAAGTATACCAAAGCCCGCACACTGCGGGCTTTGGTCGTTTTGGCTGCAATAAAGCCTTTTCAAAGCAGCAAAACTCTGGAAATATACGCCCATGACGGAATCAACCAAAGGAACCATCTACGCCCTCCTGGCGGTGGGCATATTCGCCACCCTCGGCACCGGCTTCAAGGTGGCGGTAACGCATCTGGGCAGCTTTACGGTCGTGGTCTGGATGGGCATCTGGGCTACCCTGTCCCTGTTGGCATGGCTGGCATGGGAGCGCCAGCTCGGGCTCATGGCGGCCGAGTTCCGCCGCCGGCCGCTGTTTTTCGCCCTGGCCGGCGTGATCGGCCTGGGGGTGCAGCAACTGCTCTGCCTGAAGACCTACGAATATATCCCGGCCAGCCAGGCGGTGATCCTGCATTATACCTATCCTCTGGTCATGTTGTTTTTATCGTGGCTGGTGTTCCGGGAACGCTCCACCTGGTGGGCGGTGTTTTGCGTGGTGCTGGGGTTCGTCGGGGTTTGCGTGCTGGTGGCGGCCGGCGGCGGGTTGGGTGATGTGCGGCTCTCGGTGGGGGTGGCGCTGGCCATGGGGACCTCCTTCTCCTTCGGCCTGTTCTGCGTATTGATCAAGCATGCCCGTTTCCCGGTAACGGCCGGCATGTTCCTCTTCAACCTGTTCGGGCTCCTGTTCCTGCTCTGCCTGTTACCGTTCTACCCCGTGCGCTGGACGCCCGACGGGGCTGAAATGCTGCTTCTGGCCTACCTGGGCGTGGTGACCACCGCCCTGGCCATGATCCTCTGGAACCGCGCCCTGCGCCTGATCCCCATCAGCCGTTCGTCCAACTTTGCCTTGCTGGTGCCGATTCTTTCGCTGATCTGCATCGCCCTGGTGCTGAAGGAGCACGTATCGGGCGCCCAGGCGGTGGGCATGGCGGTCGTCATCGGTTCGGTATTCCTGAACGTCAAGCTGGCGCGACCATCCGGGACATGATCCCTGAATCTGAATTCGGGACGTTTTCACGCTTCTACAGTGAGCTCCGTGAGAGATCGCTTTTGACGTCAACCAACCGGAGCGAAATTAATTAATGGCAAAGACGATTGACCATGTGAAAGAGGGGGTGAAGGCGGCGTGGCCCATCTGTCTCGGCTACTTCCCCATAGGTCTCTCCCTGGGGGTGCTCGCCCAGAAGGGGGGGCTCTCCCCCTGGCAGGTGGGGCTCATGTCGATCCTGGTCTTTGCCGGCGGTTCCCAATTCATTGCCGTCGCCATGCTCGGCAGCGGCGCCTCCATCCCGGCGATCGTGACCACCACCTTCATGGTGAACCTGCGCCATCTGCTTATGAGTTCGGCCCTGGCGGTGCATTTTCCCGGTATTTCGAGACGCTTCCTGGCCCTGTTCGCCTACGGTGTTACCGATGAAAGCTTTGCCGTCAACATGGTCCGGTTCAACCGGGGGGGATGGGACCGGCGGAGCGCCCTGACGCTCAACCAGGCCGGCAACCTCACCTGGTTCGTCAGCACCGTGGCCGGCGTCTACGTGGGGCAGTTCATCCCGTCCGGCACCCTGGGGATCGACTACGCCCTGACCGGCATGTTCATCTGCCTGCTGGTCTTCCAGTTGCGCGGCCCGATCTTTGCCGCCACGGCATTGCTGGCGGCCGTCTGTTCCGTGGTGGCCTATCTCTGGCTGCCGGGCAACGCCTATGTGATCGTAGCCTCCTCTGTGGCGGCCACGGCAGGATTCATGCTGAAACGTTCCCTGCGGCGCCGGGGGGTGCGGCCGTGAGCGCCACCGATTATCTCCTGCTGGTCGTCTGCATGGGCGTTGTGACCTACCTGCCGCGCATGCTGCCCCTGGTGACCTTCTCCCGCCGGAAGTTTCCCGCCTGGTTCGTGGAGTGGCTGGAACTGATTCCTCCCGCCATCCTGAGCGCCCTGATCGCTCCGACGCTGTTTGCCCAGGCCGCCCCACGGATGTTCGTCCTGGGCAAGGTCGAGTTGCTGGCCGCACTGCCGACCCTGGCCTTCGCCCTCAAGACCCGCTCATTGGCCGGGACGGTGGTGGTGGGGATGCTCTGCTACTGGGGGGTGCATTATCTGGGATGATTGTCCTTCCGCCAAAGGTGTTCCTTTTTTCGTATCGATTCTCAGTTGCAGGTACAAACGGCACAGGCTTTGTGGTTGCCAACAGGGCGGTTTGTGGGTAAAAAGGGATGGGTGGGCATGGAAACGGATCGGAGACCGGCGACAATGCATGTGTCTGAATGGAAAATAGGGCCGGAATCGGTGCGGATGCTGGAGTTGGGGCATCCCTGGATCATTGCCGACACCTATACCAAGCGCTGGCCGGCCGGGCAGGCGGGCCAGGTGATCGAACTGGCCGACGGGCAGGGACGTTTTCTGGCCACAGCCCTGCTCGACCCGCAGGATCGTATCGTCGCACGGGTGTTGTCCAGGAACCGGGTGCGCTTGGAGCGGGCCTGGCTGACGAAGCGGCTTCAGGCAGCCCTTGAGCTGCGGCACAGCCATGCCGACCTGGGGGACACCGATGCCTATCGGCTGGTCAATGCCGAGGGGGATGGGCTTCCCGGCCTGACGGTGGATCGTTATGGCGACTACCTGATGGTGCAGGTCTACTGTGCCGGCTGGCGGCCGCACCTGAAGCTCCTGACCCAGGCCTTGAGCGACCTGCTCGCGCCCAGGGGGATTTACGAGAAGGCCCGACCCCAGAAGACCCGTGAACTGGAAGCGGTCAGCGACACCAAGAGTTACGGCAGGCTGCTTGCCGGTACAGCCGCTCCCCAGCGCCTGGAGGTGCGGGAAAACGGTCTCTCCTTCCTGGTGAGCCTGGAACAGGGATTGAATACCGGCCTGTTCCTCGACCAGCGCAAAAACCGCCGGGACCTGATGTCCCGGGTTGCCGGCAAACGGGTGCTCAACCTGTTCGCCTACACGGGCGCCTTCTCGGTGGCCGCCGCCTCGGCGGGAGCCGTCCAGGTGACGAGCGTGGACGCCTCTCCCGGCTATACGGAGTGGGCCAAGGCAAATTTCGGCCTCAACCGGCTCAATCCAAAGCGACACGAGTTCATCGTGGGCGACTGCCAGCAGGTGCTCGCTGATCTTGGCAGCCGCGGGTGCCGTTACGATGTGGTGTTGATGGACCCGCCTTCCTTTTCCACCACGGCCAAGAGCCGCTTCACGACCCGGGGCGGCACCTCCGACCTGGTGGCCGCGGCCCTGCCGCTCCTGGGCGACAACAGCCTGCTGATCGCCTCCTCCAACCACCAGAAGGTGGATACGGCCGATTACCTCAAGGAGTTGCGCCGCGGCGCGCTCCAGGCGGGCAGCGACTTGCGGGTGATCCGCCTGGCCGGGCAACCGGAGGATTTTCCCTATCCGGTTACCTTTCCCGAGGGGCGCTATCTCAAGTACGCCCTCTGCGTGAAGGGGTCCTGAGCAGACGGCGCTTTCCTCCGGCATGTCGCTCGATCAGCCATCCGGTATCACTGATTCAGAAAAAAATCGCAAAGGTGCGCCATGAACATGAACTACGGGTTCCTCAAGGATTTTGCCATTATCGTCGGCGGCTTGGTGACCATCTTCGCCTTTGTCAACGGTCTGCTGGAGTACCGGCGCCAGGGCCGGCAGAAACGGGAGGAACATTTTACCCTGCTGCGCCGCCGCCTGAAGGAAAATCCGAGGTTCAAGGAGATCTGTTCCCTGATGTTTGCCGACGATCCGCGGCTGGCCCGGATCGATGCCCAGGACAAGCGGGATTTCGTCGGCCTGCTGGAGGAGGTTGCGCTCCAGATGAACTCGGGCCTGATCCGCCCGGAGCTGGCCCACTACATGTTCGGCTATTACACGGTCAAATGCATGGAGAGCAAGGATTTCTGGGCCAACCTGACCCTCGATGAGATCTACTGGAACCTGTTCCACGATTTTGCCCGGGAGATGAAGCGCATGGAGACGTCCTTCGTCTTCGACCGGCGCAAACTGCGCTTCTGATGGGATTGCTCGCCTCCGGCTGCCGGCGGCCGTGAAAAGGTGTTACAATAGGCACGGGATATGGGCAATCCCGGTGCTTGCCATGATGAGGATGCCATGACGGTTGAGATACGTGAATCCGATATAAAGGTGGAATTCTACCGCGGATCGGGGCCGGGGGGGCAGCACCGGAACGTGACCGACTCGGCGGTGCGCATCCGCCACCTGCCGACCGGCATCGTGGCCCAGGCCTCTGAGAGCCGTTCCCAGCTTCAGAACCGGGAGGTTGCCATGGAGCGTCTGCGGCTTGCCCTGGAGAAACGGGAGCGCAGGGTGAAGAAGCGCATCGCTACACGTGTGCCCAGGAGGGCCAAGGAGGATCGCCTGAGCGCGAAGAAGATCGTGTCCCAGCGCAAGCGGCTGCGCACGACGCTCGATTGAGAAACGGGAATCAATGCTTTCCGCATCCGGCCATACCATCCAGTGGCTCAAACCCAACCTGGACGAAGAACAGTGGGAATTCTTCAACCATCCCGACAAGCAGGGGTTCTACCGGAGCCACGACGTCGCATGGGAACGTCTGGTGGCGGCCTTCGAGCAGGGGCGGCTGGAGCCGTACCCCCGTTCCGGCCGGATCGGGGGAATCCCGGTCTGTGGCTCCTACCACACCTATGACGACTATGCCAGATACCTGGCCAAGGCCAAGCGGGGCTACCGGAAGAGTTACAGCGCCATGGAGGATGCGTTGCAGCGTGCCGGCACCCTGACCCTGAAGGCCCCCATCATCCTCTGCTGCCGTGAGGAAGCCTTGCTGTTTTCCGGCTACCGACGGCTCTGTCTGGCCTGGAATTACGGCATGGTGCCCTGGGTGTGGCTGGTGCCCCTGGCGTAACCCGGAATTTCTTAAATCACGGCAGCGGGTCGAAAGAACGCAGGATCAGGGATTACGGTCCCGCCCGCAGCCCAAGGAGGCAGCTGTCATGAGTAAACTCTTCACCCCGCTCACCATACGTTCCGTGACCTTCCGCAATCGCATCTTTGTTTCCCCCATGTGCCAGTATTCCAGCCGGGACGGCATGGCCACCGATTGGCATATGGTCCACCTGGGCAGCCGGGCCGTAGGCGGCGCCGGTCTGGTGATGGCCGAAGCCACCGCCGTGAGCCCGGAAGGGCGTATCAGTCCCGACGACAGCGGCATCTGGAATGATGACCATGTCGCGGCATTCAGGCCGATTACCGGCTTTATCCGTGAGAACGGGGCCGTGCCCGGCATCCAGTTGGCCCATGCTGGCCGCAAGGCGTCCTGTGATCTCCCCTGGCGTAGCGGCGAACCGCTGGGACCGGATGCCCGGGGCTGGCAGCCGCTGGCCCCGAGCCCGGAACCTTTTGCCCCAGGACATCCCCTGCCGCGCGAACTGTCGCGTGCCGACCTGGACATGGTGGAGGACCAGTTCCGCGTTGCCGCCCAACGGGCCCTGGCAGCCGGTTTCCAGGTGGTGGAGATCCACATGGCCCACGGTTACCTGCTGCACGAGTTCCTGTCTCCCCTGTCAAATCTGCGGCAAGACGACTATGGCGGCAGCCTTGAGAACCGGCTCCGTTTCCCGCTGAGGGTGGCGCGGGCCGTGCGGGAGGTCTGGCCCCGCGAGCTGCCGCTGTTTGTACGGCTGTCCTGTGTTGACTGGGCCGAAAACGGCTGGAGTCTCGACCAGTCGCTGCAGCTCTGTTGTCTGCTCAAGGATCTGGGGGTTGACCTGATCGATTGTTCGTCCGGTTTTATCACTTCGGGCGAGCGGGTGCCCTTTGCCCCCGGCTTTCAGGTGCCCTTTGCCGCCGCCATTCGTGCCGGGGCCGCTCTTCCAACCGGTGCGGTCGGCGTTATTACCGATCCGGCCCAGGCGGAACAGATCCTGGTTACCGAACAGGCAGACGCGGTATTTCTGGCACGGGAGATGTTGCGCGACCCGTACTGGCCGCTTCGTGCGGCCCGCGATCTGGGGGTGGAGGCCGCCTGGCCGGACCAGTATCTGCGGGCCGGGAAATAGGCGCGAAATGACGGTGCAGGTGGGGTGCGGCCGGCTTTATCTCCGGTCGGGACGGAACTGGCGGCCGCGGTAATTGTTCGGATTCCGGCGGTAGGTGCGAAATTCCAGGTCGCGGTACTGCCGGATGCTCTCTATCCTCTGCTTGCGGATGATGGGCGGCAGGGCGTCGTAGTGCACAACGGTCCAGGGGCCTTTGTAACTGGGAGACCGGTACCAGGAGTTGCCGTAGTAGAGGTAGAAGTTGTCATAGGCAAAGACAATGTCGTAGGGGACCTCGATCCCCACGTAGAAGCCCAGGCGCGCCGGCGTGATGAAGAGCGGCGGATTCGGGAACACTACATTGGGCTGGCCGATGGCGACGGCAGGCTGCTGCAGGGCGGGGCTTTCGGCGGCGCCGGCGGGTGCCGTGGCCAGAACAACGGCGATTGACGCCCAAAGTCGTATGCGCATGGGGGCTCCTCTACATGGGTGCCCCGGCCGGGCGCGAGGCGCTGATGTCGGTAATGTAGACCGTCAGGTCGCCGTTGGGTCGCCGGATGAGGGCCTCGTCGTCAAGTTTTTTGTGCAGCAGCGCCTGGCCGACCGGCGAATCGATACTGATCCGGCCTTTGCTCACATCGAACTCATCCGGCCCGACCAGTTGGTAACACCGTTCGTTGCCCTCCTCATCCTCATAGCTTACCCAGCAGCCAAAGGACACTATGGAGGGGGTGGCCGGCGGCGTGGCCGGTTTGAGCAGTTTGAGCCGGCTGCCCAGGTGTTTCAGCTTGCGGTCGATCTCACGCAAGCGTTTTTTGCCGTAGATATATTCCGCGTTTTCCGAGCGGTCCCCTTCCGCCGCTGCGTCGGACACCCCCTGGACGACCTTGGGGCGCTCCACCCGCCACAGGTAGTGAAACTCATCTTCCAGTCTCTTCAGCCCTTCCGGGGTAATCAGGTTTGTCATGATCTGTTCCTAGCAGGCTATAGAAAAATTCAGGTTGTTCAAAAATAGTCAGATCGTTGCACCCGCAGCATAATCGCCTCCGGCGATTATCGATGACGAACCGGAACGGTTCTGCTAAAGGCCCCGAGGAGGCAGCCCTCTCTCCAGCCCTCCCCCTGTGGGGGAGAGGGATTGGGTGAGGGACCGCAGCGCTGCGCCGCACGAAGGGGCATTCGAGGACGAAGGTCTGGTGGCCGTTTTTCAACAACCTCCCAGCGGGCGGCGTCAGGAGTGCCGGTCAAGGATGTCCTTGACGTTGGTGATCAGGTTGAGCAGGCGGGGGCCGATATCGTCTTCCAGCATGTGGCGTCGCAGTTGGAATGCCGCGCCGGCACAGCTGAAGATCAGGATGCGGGAACCGTCCGATGGGATCAGGGGCGCGGCCACGGCATGGACATCCCGTTTCCAGTCGCCGAGGGAAAGGCAGAAGCCCCGTTCGCCATAGTCCTTCACGGCCTGGTCCACACCCGCCTTGATCCTGGGCCAGTCGGCCTCATTGCGCAAGCGGATCTGCTCGAGGAGTGGGTTGCGCTCCGTCTCCGGCAGGGCGCTGAGCAGTGCCCGCCCCATGGCGGTCGTGGCAACCGGGATCTGGGAGCCGACATCGAGGGTCAGGGTGACGGTGGCGCTGCTGCGGTATGCCTCAATGTACAGCATGTTCAGGCGATCCTGCACGCCAAGGGACACCGAGGCCTGGGCATATTCGGCCAGTTCCTGCATCAGGGGGCGGGCGATGCGGCGCACATCCATGTTGACCAGGAACGAGTAGCCGAGGGCCAGGACGGCGGAATCGAGATGGTACTTGCCGAATTTCTCCGAATAGGCCAGGTAGCCGAGCTGGGTCAGGGTATGGGTAAGGCGTGAAATGGTCGGTTTGGGCAGGCCGGTGCGCGCAGCGATCTCCTGGTTGCCGAGAAAGCGGTCCCCCGGCTTGAAGCAGCGCAACACCTCCAGTCCGCGCTCAAGGGCGCGTACTGATTGGCGGTCGTGTTCCGTCCCGTTGTCCGCGGTTTTTACCATCGTGTCGTCCTGACTGTTTCATTCTGCGAAACCGCCACAGATTTGCACAAACATTGTGATATGTCAAACCCTATTTGATTTAAAATTGTGTTTTGTATAGCGGAATTGATAGTTGCGATTTCATGGTGGCGGCCGATGGCAGTGGTTGGTGATCCTTTACTGCCTTCTGCTTGATCATGTCCGAATATACGAACAGTGTCTTGAAAAAAAGTGTTTACAAGATACCAGTATTTCGATACAAATATTTTGTAAATAGAAATTGTATTTCGCTATACGAAATTGTGCCGAGGCGGAACAATGAGCTCAATGAAAGAGCACCCGCGCTATCATGTGGTTAGCATGAGGAGCAGCGACGAAGAGCGGGAAACACTTGAGGTCTTTGCGCAGCAGACGAGAAGGAATGTATCGCAATTGATGCGGGAAGCGATGCGTCTGCTCCATCTCAAGATGGAGAGCGAACAGTCGTGACGGATGACGCCGGAGCGGCGCAGCACATCAAACGACAGAAGCGGAGACACGACATGTGCAAGGGGAATTACCTGCCGACGACGCAGGCTGTGGAAAAAACAGTGGAACTCCTGGAATTGCTGGCAATCGGCGGCGAGAGGCTCAGGATAGGCGAGTTGGCGGGCAGGCTGGGCGTAAGCCGCAGGGAAGCGCTGATACTATTGGTGACACTCGAAAGCCGGGCCGTGCTGCGGTGGGACGAGCAGGCCAGGGTCTATCGCCCGGGCCGCATGACAGGGGAAGCGTTGCGCAATTACCTCGCCCAGGCGGGCATGCAGGCGGTGGAGGCCGGGCCACGCACCGTCAAGACGTCGCGCCCCGCCGGCCCGCGAACCGGGAGGACCGAACTGCGTCGTGTGGCGGCAGGTGCATAGCCGACAGCGTAGGCCGCTGTAATGGTTCAGGGGCAACAGGCGCTCTTTTGGGTTACACCTCCAGGTGAATGGCGTTCGCATGTTCTTCGATTGCCGTACCCCTGTTTATCCGCAGGACAAGACCGGCAGCAAGCAGGCAGATCAGCCCTGACAGCAGGAACGCAACCAGGTAGTCCCCAAGATAGGTGCGCACGCTCCCGGCGGAGGTTGCCGCCAGGGCAGCACCGACCTGGTGGCTGGCAAATATCCACCCGAACATAACCCCCACGCTCCCTCGCCCGAATGCCTCCGCGGTAAGTTTTACCGTCGGCGGCACCGTGGCGATCCAGTCCAATCCATAGAATATGGCAAACGCCGATAGTCCCCATTCCGGCCCGGACAGGGCATACGGTAATCCCAAGAGCGACAGGCCGCGCAGGCCGTAATAGCAGAAGAGCAGATAGCGGCTGTTGCAGCGGTCGGAGAGCCAGCCGGAAAAGGTGGTGCCGAACAGATCGAGTACACCCATCAAGGCCAGAAGTCCGGCCGCCCGGACCTCTGTGATGCCGTGGTCGACGCAGGCCGGGATGAGATGGGTGCCGATGAGGCCGTTGGTGCTGGCGCCGCAGATAAAGAAGCTGCCGGCCAAAAGCCAGAAATCACGGGAAACGAGCCCGCGGCGCAGCCCCTGAATGGCAACGTTGAACGGGTTGTGATGGGAAAGGGGCTGTCCTGTGGGGGTGGCCCCGGTGTTCCCCGGCTCTGCGCCATAGGCCAGAAGCCCTTTATCCTCCGGGTGATTGCGCATCAGGATCAGCACCAGCGGCGCTATGACGACGGCTGCGCCGGCAATGGCCAAGGCTGCTCGCCGCCAGCCCTGGTGCTGGGCAAGATGCGCAAGGAATGGGAGGAAGACGAGTTGGCCGGTGGCGGCGCTGGCCGTCAATATACCCATGACCGTTCCCTGTGAGCGATGGAACCAGCGGCTGACGACTGTGGCGCTCAAGCTGTAGGCGGTCATCCCTGCGCCGCATCCGACCACGACCCCCCAGATGAGGATCATGTGCCAGGGGCGGGTGACAAACGTGGTGGCGCAGACACCCGCCGCCAGGAGGGCGAGCGCAATGGTCATGGTGCGGCGCACCCCGACCTTGTCGAAGAACGCGGCCGCGAACGGTCCCATCAATCCATACAGCAAAAGGTTAAGGGAAACGGCTACGGAAATGGTCGCCCGGGACCAGCCGAACTCATGCTCTATGGGAACGATCAACACCCCCGGCGTTGACCTGATCCCGGCGGTCACCAGCAGGGTCAGGAAGGTTACGCCCGCCACCACCCAGGCATAATGCAGTTTTCGTTCAGGTCGATCGTACATGTGGCCTCCGGCTTTATGTGTATATGCACTATTATGGTCAAAAAAACACCGCGTCTAGGCCGCCAATTCGTCCCGGTCTGCGGCAAGGTCTTCCAGGGCGGTGACGGCCTGGTCGAGCGCATGCAAATACTCGGGGGCGACATGCTTTTTTATCTGCTGCTGCACATTTTTCCAGTGCGGCAAGGCCTGTCCGACGCTCCGGCGTCCGTGTTCGGTAATGCCGATCTGCCGTTCACGGGGGTCGTCCGACGGTGTGTTTTCGATAAAACCTGCCGTCTCCAGGAGTTTGAGGTTTCTCACGAGGGTGGTCCTGTCCAGCGTCACCAGTCTGGCCAGGGCACTGACATTAAGCGGGCCTTGGGCGTCTATGTTCTTCAGTAACGAAAATTGGGTTATCTTCAGCCCGGTGGACTCCAGAGCCTGGTCGTAGATTTTCGTTATCGCCCGCGAAGCCCTGCGGATGTTCATGCAGACGCATGCACTTGGCTTCTGTAGTGAACTTTTTGCCGGCATGGTGCCTCCTATCATGTGTATATACACATATCATGGGACAAAAAACTCTGCAAACAAAAAATGACCCGGGGCCTCTGTCCAGCCAATTGCGATTTGAGTACAAACGGGGAAGTATCCCTGGTTCGTACCTCTCCGAGCGGTCATGGCCAGCCTGGAGGCGGTCGGCAGGTGTGTGATGCTGCAGGCAAAAATAAAGCCCCGGATCGCTCCGGGGCTTTATCAATCACGCTATAGGATTAAGTGATTAAATCCTGGTAACGTTGGCGGCCTGCAGGCCTTTCGGACCGCGGGTTATTTCGAACGTAACCCTGTCGCCTTCAGCGAGGGATTTGAAACCTTCGCCAACAATCGCGGAAAAATGGACGAAAACATCCTCGCCACCTTCCTGCTCAAGAAAACCAAACCCCTTGCTGTCGTTAAACCATTTCACTGTTCCGTTTACCATGTCTTACCTTCTCTCCTGATACTGCTCGTGTAATGTGTCCTGGGCGAACCGTAGACGTTTTTCCACCGTATCAGTATTTTATCCACAATGTCAAACTTATTAATTAGCTGAAGCAAAAAAAATTTCCGCTACGGCGCCACACCATGGGCCTTGCCGAGATAATACTCGTAGTTCCCCTCGTAGACGCGCATCTCGCCATGGTCGATCTCAAAGACCCGGTCCACCAGCAGGCGCAGGAAGTGGCGGTCATGGCTGACCAGGACGACGGTCCCGCCGAAACCCTGCAAGGCATCCAAAAGGATCTCCCGCGATCTGATATCCAGGTGATTGGTCGGCTCGTCCAGCACCAGGAAATTGACCGGCCGCGCCAGCAGGGTCGCCAGCACCACGCGGCTTTTTTCGCCCCCGGACAGGTTTTCGATCCGTTTGTCCACCGAGTCGCCCTGGAAGAGAAAGGCGCCCAAAAGATTGCGGATCACGCCGATATTCGCCAGGGGTATGGCCTCCTGGACCGTTTCGAAAACGGTCTTTTTCGGGTTGAGGATATCCATGGCATGCTGGCTGAAGTAGCCCAGCTCCACATTGGCGCCAAGGTTCACGTGGCCTGCGGTCTGCCCGGTCTGCCCGGCAAGGACCTTGAGGAAGGTGGATTTCCCGGCGCCGTTGACCCCCACCACGGCAATCTTGTTCTGGCGGCGGATAATGCCGGACACCCCGCTGAAAACCGGGTGTTCCCTGCCGTCGGGCAACTGCCAGCTCTTGGCCAGTCCCTCCATGACCACCACGTCATCCCCGCTCCGGGGCGGCTCGCTGAACTCGAAACGCACCACCCGCTCCTCGGGCGGCAGTTCGATCCGCTCGATCTTGTCGATCTTCTTGACCCGCGACTGCACCTGGGCCGCATGGGAAGCGCGGGCCGCGAAGCGGGCGATGAACTCCTCCTCCTTGGCCAGCATCTCCTGTTGGCGGCGGTGGCTGGCCAGGAGCTGCTCACGGCGGATGTCGCGCTCGCGTTCATAGAAATCGTAATTGCCACCGTAGGTGGTCACGGTCTTGTTGGCCACCTCGACGATGCGGCTGACGATGCGGTTCATGAAGTCGCGGTCATGGCTGGTCATCAGCAGGGCGCCGTCGAATTCGTTGGCGAGCCACTCCTCAAGCCAGATGATCGACTCCACGTCCAGGTGGTTGGTAGGTTCGTCCAACAACAGCACATCCGGCTTGATGGTCAGTATCTTCGCCAGGTTGATGCGCATTTTCCAGCCGCCGCTGAAGGATTCCGCCGGGTGGTGGAAGCGGTCCGGGCCGATGCCGAGACCGGTCAGTACGGTTTGGGCCCGGGTGTCCAGGTCGTAGCCGCCGCGGTGCTCGAACTCCTCCTGGGCCAGGCCGTAACGCTCCAGGAGCGCTGCCATCTCGTCGTCGGATTGGGGCAGGCACATGGCCTCTTCCATCTCCTTCAGCTCAGCCGCCAGGCGCATGGTCTCCGCCGAGCCGGCCATGACCTCTTCCAGGGCAGAGCGGCCGGCCATTTCTCCCGCATTCTGGGAGAAATAACCGATGGTGGTGCGTTTCGCGCAGGTAATCTCGCCGCCGTCCACCTCCTCTTCGCCAGTGATGATGCGGAAGATGGTGGTCTTGCCGGCCCCGTTCGGCCCCACCAGGCCGCTGCGCGTACCGGGCAGGATCTGGAAGCTGGCGTCGCGGAACAGGACCTGCGAACCGTGCTGTTTGGTGATATTGGAGAGATGGATCATCGCCGTGATGTTGCTCCTCGTGCTGGAATGGACTGCACCAGATACCACGAGAGGCGTCGCCAGGCAACCAATTTTTGCGGAGATCGCGGCGGGGGCTTGACCGGCGCGGAAAGTGTGTTTCAATAAATCCTGTGTCCCGAGCGGGACCGGAATGAAATCATCAGGTAAAGGAGCAGCCGTTATGAAGGGAAACGACAAGATCATCGAGCATCTCAACCTGCGCCTGGCAGAGGAACTAACCGCCATCAACCAGTACATGGTCCATTCGGAGATGTGCGATAATTGGGGTTACGAACGATTGCACCATGCCATTGAAAAGCGCGCCATCGACGAGATGAAGCACGCGGAAAAACTGATTGCCCGCATCCTTTTCCTGGACGGGCGCCCCATTGTCAGCGATCTCAACAAGATGCACATCGGCGCCGAAGTGCCGAAGATGCATGAAAACGACCGGAGCGCTGAAGAAGGAGCCATCGAGGGGTACAACGAAAGCATCAGGCTGGCGGTGGAGGTGGGGGACAACGGGACGCGGGAATTGCTGGAGGCGATCCTCAAGGAGGAAGAGGATCACATCGACTGGCTGGAGGCACAGCTTGACCAGATCAGGCAGATGAGCCCCCAGAACTACCTGGTGGAACAGTTGCACTAAGAGGTTGTTGAAAAACAGCCATCAGGCCTTCGTCCTCGAACACCCTTTCGTGCGGCGTAGCGCCCCTCATCCTATCCTTCTCCCAAAGGGAGAAGGGATACCGTTACCCTCTCCCTCTGGGAGAGGGTGGCCAAAGGCCGGGTGAGGGCCTTCGCGGGCTTGTCGAGCGGGTGCGACGATCCGGCTATTTTTGAACAACCTCCAGCTCTCCCCAGATCTCGACGAGGCGCCGGTAATCCTCCGGGGTGTCCATGTCCAGCACAACTCCCGGGTCTGTGGTCTCCAGGTGGCAGAGCCGGCCCGGGTCGCGGCGGACCAGGTCGCGCAGGGTGGCAGTGCCGTCGAGTTCGTCGAGAATCCCGCGGGGGAAGCAGGTGGGGTGACCGCGCCGCCCGGCGTAGGAAGGGATGATGATGGCCGCCGGGTCGCGGCGGTGCGCCGCTATCAATCCGGCGACGGTTTCGGGCATTACCAGGGGGTGGTCGCAGGGAGCGATCAGAACGCCGCTGACGGTCGGCGGCAGCGCTGCACGGCCGGCCCTGACGGAGCACGCCATGTCGCCGTCCGGGTCCGTGGTCCGCACGAGGCGGACCGGGTGGTTGCATATCTCCGCGGCCACGGCCGCCCCTTGGGGGCCGACCACCACGATGACCTCTTCCGCTCCCCCCGCCCGCAGGCCCTCCAGGCAGCGGGCAATGACCGTCTTGCCGCCCAGGGGGAGCAATTGCTTGCAGACGCCCATGCGCCGGGAAAGGCCTGCGGCCAGGAGGATCGCCCCGATAGCACCGGTCACGGTTTCTTCCCGATCCCGATCAATTGTCCCACGATGCTGACCGCTATCTCCTCCGGGGTTTGGGCGCCGATGTCCAGGCCGACCGGGGTGACGATCCGTCGCCGCTGTTCCTCGCCAAATCCCTCCTGTTCCAGGAGCGCCAGCAGGGTTTCCCGTTTGCGCCGGCTCCCCAAAAGGCCCACGAAGCCCGCCTCGGTGGCCAGGCACCCGCGCACGGCGTCGAAATCGTGCAGGTGCCCCGGCGTGGCGATTACGACAAAGCTTTCCCGGTCGAGGGTCAGGTGCCTGAAGGCGTCCTTCACCGGTGCGCAGACGATGTCGTCGGCCCCGGGGAGCAGGGACCGGGTGCCGCAGTCGGGGCGTTCGTCCACCACGACCACACGGAAGCCGCAGGTGTGGGCGAGTGCCGTGACGGCCCTGCCCACGTGGCCCGCTCCGAACATGACCAAAAGCGGCCGGCGTCCCTGGGGTTCGATAAAGACCGTCATGCCGCCGCCGCAGGCAAAGCCCTGCTCCTCGGTCAGTACAAAGGGGAGTGTACGCGGTTCCCCGTCGCCCAGGGCGGCCAGGGCGGCCTGGACGCTCTCCAGTTCCACCCTGCCGCCCCCCACGCTCCCCAATACCGTCCCGTCACCCCACACCAGCATTTTGGCGCCGGACTTGCGCGGAGACGAGCCACTATGGGCAATGACGGTGGCCAGGGCAAACGGCTCACCCCGCCGGGCGAGCCGCACCATCTCCTCGTAGAGTTCCAGGTCGGTCATGCCTGCCCCTTGGCGGCCTTGACCTTTTCCGGCGTCAGCGGCAGGGAGCGGACCCGTGTCCCCGTGGCGGCAAACAGGGCGTTGGCCACGGCCGGCGCAATGGGAGGGACGCCCGGTTCGCCCGCGCCGCCGGGCGGCTCGTCGCTGGGGACAATGTGCACCTCCACCAGCGGCGTGGCCTCCATGCGCACCAGCGGGTAGCTGTCGAAATTACCCTGCTCCACCCGGCCGTTTTTGAGGGTGATCGCCCCGTAGAGCGCCGCCGAGAGCCCGAAGATGATTCCCGACTCCATCTGGGCCTTGATGGTGTCCGGGTTGACGATCCGGCCGCAGTCGATGGCGCAGACGACACGATGGACCCGTATCTGGCCGGCGGCATCCACTGTGACCTCGGCCACCTGGGCGATGAAGCTGCCGAAGGACTCGTGCACGGCAATACCCCGGCCGGTGCCGGCAGGCAGTTTCGTGCCCCAGCCCGCCTTTTCGGCTGCGGTCTGCAGTACGCCCAGGTGGCGGGGGTGGTCGGCCAGCAGCGAGCGGCGGTACTGGTAGGGGTCCTGGCCGGCGCTGTGGGCCAGCTCGTCCAGGAAGCTCTCCACCACAAAGGCGTTGTGGGAATGCCCCACGGAACGCCACCAGAGCACCGGCACCCCATTCTTTGTGCTGTGCAGGTCCACCAGCAGGTTGGGGATGTTGTAGGGGGTGTCGGCCGCCCCCTCGACCGAGGTGTGGTCGATACCCTCCTTCACCATGGCCGACTCCAGGAAGGTGCCGGCCATGATGGACTGCCCCACGATGGTGTGGTGCCAGGCCAGGGGGTAACCCTTGGCGTCCAGGCTGGCCGAGATACGGTCATACCACATGGGGCGGTAGTAGCCGGCCCGCATGTCGTCGTCGCGGGAGCGGATCACCTTCACCGGTTTTCCGACCGCCTTGGCCACCTGAACCGCCTCGACGATGAAATCAGACCCGGTACAGGCCCTCCGGCCGAAGCCTCCGCCCAGAAAGGTGGTCTCCAGGATGACCTGTTCCGGCTTGAGCCCGGCCTCCCGGGCCGCCGCGTTGCGATCCACGGTCTGGAACTGGGAGCCGGTGCGGATCAGGCAGCTGTCCTTTTTCAGGTCCACGAAACAGTTGAGCGGCTCCATGGTGGCATGGGCCAGGTAGGGGACCTCGTACTCGGCCTGCAGGGGATGGGCCGCTTTGGCCAGTTCGGTCGGGGCATCCCCGTCGTGTCGTGCCGCCAGGCCCGGCATGGCGGAGAGACGGGCATATTCCGCGCGCATGGCGGGTGTGGATAGCTGCGCCCATTGCCCGTCGTCCCAGGTGATTTCCAGCAGTTCGCGCGCCTTCTGGGCCGGCCAGAAGCCGTCGGCCACCACCGCCACCCCGGCAGGGACAGCCACCACCTGCTTGACGCCCGGCACCGCCAGGGCCTTTCTCGGGTCGAAACTTTTCACCGTGCCGCCGAAGACCGGCGGCCGGGCGATGACCGCGGTCAGCATGCCGGGGGTGTGCACATCAATGCCGAAGATCGCCGTGCCGTTGATCTTGGCCGGGCTGTCCAGGCGGTGGATCGGTTTGCCGAGCAGTTTGCGCTGTTTTGAACCTTTCAGTGCCGGTTCCCGGGGCACCGGCAGTTTGGCGGCACGGACCGCCAGGCTGCCGTAGCTGGAGCGCTGGCCGCCGGGGCCGACGACCACGCCGTTATCGACCCTGCAGGCTGCGGGCTCAACCTTCCAGCCCTTGGCTGCCGCCGCCACCAGCATCTCGCGAGCCGCTGCCCCCGCCCTGGAGAAGCGCTCCCATTCGGACCGCACGCTGCTGCTGCCGCCGGTCACCATGAGCGCGCCGAACTGGGTGTGGTTGTATTCCGGCGCTACCGGCGCCGCCTCGACCCGCACCTTTTTCCAATCGCACTCGAGCTCCTCGGCGATCAGCATGGGGAGGGAGGTGTAGACCCCCTGGCCCATCTCGGACTTGTTGACGATGACGGTCACGCTGCCGTCGGTGCCGATGCGCAGGAAGGCGTTGGGGGCAAAACCCGTCGCCGCAGCGGCGGAGGCGCCGCGGCCACCCAGGGGAATATGGCAGGCCAGCACCAGTCCGCCCCCTACCAACAGGCCGGTCTTGATGAATTCGCGTCGGCTCACCTTGATGATCTCGCTCATGACCGTTTTCCTCCCTTCCTGTCCCCGGCCGCGGTGTGAATCGCCTTGCGGATACGGCCATACGTGCCGCAGCGGCAGAGGTTGCCGCTCATGGCGCTGTCGATGTCGGCATCCGTGGGGTGGGGCTTCTGTTTCATGAGCGCCGTGGCGCTCATGATCTGCCCCGGTTGGCAGTAGCCGCACTGGGAGACTTCCTCGGCCAGCCAGGCCTTTTTCACGGGATGGTTTTCGGCAATCCCCTCGATGGTGGTGACCTTCTTGCCGTGCACGTCGCTGAGCGGCGTGATGCAGGAACGTTCCGCCCGGCCGTCGATATGGACCGTGCAGGCGCCGCACAACCCCTCGCCGCAGCCGAACTTGGTGCCGGTGAGATGCAGGTGGTCCCGCAGTACCCAGAGGAGTGGGGTGTCGGGGCTGAGTTCCACGGACTGCTTTTTGCCATTCAAAGAGAAGGTGATCACGGTTTCCTCCTTTGATTCGGGGTTTCCTGTCGTTTGTGGTAAGCGGATAGCTGGGGAACACCCAAAGGTGCCGGTTAGAATTGTAACCTAAGATCCTGCACCGGCAACCGGTGGAGGCATTAAAAGTGCACAATGAATGGTCGATATATATTTGAATTAATAACGAAAGTTCCGGATTGTGCGTCGCGGAAAGAGGGCTCGGCAACTCGGGACCGATGGGTGGTCTGTGGACGAAAGTGACCTGGCCTCCCGTGCGAAGACAGGTCGGTTGCAGGACACTAGGCCCGTTCCAGGCCGGCGAAACGGAGCAGGAGCTTCTTGGGACCCGCCGAGTTGAACCAGACGATAGCCTTCTGGGCATCGCCGCTTCCCTCGATCTTCCTGATGGTGCCCAGGCCGAATTTGGCATGCCGCACCTTCATGCCCACAAAGACCTCGCCGTACTCCTCCGGCGGCTCCGGGACGACCTCCACTTCGTTGGTGTCGCTGAACTGCGCGGCTGCGGCCAGATTGTGGTTTTCGGCATATGCCTGCCGGATGGCCGACGTTTGCCCGAACGGCCGGTCGTTCCGGTATGCGCTTCCCCCGCCGTTTCCCTCTTCATCCAGCAACTCTCCCGGTATGTCCTTGAGGAAACGGGATGGCGGGTTGGACTGGTCCTGGCCGAACAGGTAGCGCCGGCGGGCGTTCAGCAGGTAGAGCCGCTCCCGTGCGCGGGTCATGCCCACGTAGCACAGCCGCCGCTCCTCCTCCATGCCGTCAATGTCGTCCAAGGCGCGCACGTGGGGGAAGAGGCGCTCCTCCATGCCGATCATGAAGACCGCCTTGAACTCCAGACCCTTGGCGGCGTGGAGGGTCATGAGCGTCACCGAGGGCTTGCCCTGCTCCCCCTGCTCCAGGTCCGAGACCAGGGAGACCTGTTCCAGAAATTCGGACAGGCCGGTGTCGGGGTTCCTCTCGCTGAACTCCTCCATGGCTGCCAGCAACTGTTCCAGGTTCTCCAGCCGCTCCGCGTCCTCCTCGTCCCGGCTCTCCTTGAGCCGGGTCAGGTAGCCGCTCTCCTCCATCACCATGCGGGCCAGCTCAGGCAAGCCAAGGGATGCGCCGGTTCCCCGGAATCTCTCCATCATGGTAATAAAGGCCGCGACCTTGCTCCGCGGCCCGGCACCGAGCAGACCACTTTCCGCGGCATCCTGCAGGGCCCTGTACACGCTGATTCCACCCCGGCCGGCCTGGAGGGATATCTTGTCGATGGTTGTGGTGCCGATGCCCCGGGCCGGAACGTTGACGATCCGTTTCAGGGATATCTCGTCGGCCGGGTTGTCCAGCACGCGCAGATAGGCCAGGATGTCCTTGACCTCCATGCGGGCGTAGAACCTGACGCCCCCCACGATGTGGTAGGGGAGAGCCTCGGACACCAGCGCCTCCTCAACCTGGCGCGACTGGGCGTTGGTGCGGTAGAAAACCGCCATTTCCTCCAGGGGGACGCCGCCTGCCCGCAGCCGGGCGATTTCGCGGCATACGGCGCGCGCCTCCTCCCGGTCCGACTCCACCCGCAGGTAGCGGATGTTTTCACCGGCCGGGTTTTCGGTCCAGAGGGTCTTGCCCTTGCGGCCGAAGTTATGTCTGACCACCTCGCCGGCAGCCTTGAGGATGGTGGCCGTGGAGCGGTAGTTCTGCTCCAGCCGGACCACGCGCACGCCGGGGAAGTCTTTTTCGAATTCCAGGATGTTGCGGATGTCGGCGCCGCGCCAGGAGTAGATGGACTGGTCGTCGTCCCCCACCACGCACAGGTTGCGCCGCTCTCCCGCCAGGAGCTTGATCAGGCGGTACTGCACCGGGTTGGTGTCCTGGTATTCGTCCACCATGATCCACTGGAAGCGTTCCTGGTAGTGGCGTCGCACCTCGGGGAATTCGGACAACAGGCGGACGGTCTGGATCAGCATGTCGCCGAAGTCCAGGGCGTTGCATTTCTTCAGGCGTACCTGGTAGGCGGCGTAGATTCGTACCAGCCGCTCGTTGAAGATGTCGCCGGTTGCCACGGCGTCCAGGTCCTCCGGGAACAGGCCGCGGTTCTTGAAGTCGTCGATCCTGGCGCCGATGGCCTTGGGGGGGAAGCGCTTGTCGTCCAGGTCGAGTTCGGCCAGCACGTCCTTCAGGAGGCGCTCGGAGTCCTTGTCGTCATAGATGGCAAACGACGACTCAAAACCCAGATGGTGGATCTCCTTGCGGAGGATGCGGCCGCAGGCGGCGTGGAAGGTGGAGATCTGGGGGACCTCTCCGCCGCCGAGCAGCTTGCCGACCCGTTCGGCCATCTCTTTGGCGGCCTTGTTGGTGAAGGTTACGGCCAGGATGTTCCGGGGATGTATGCCCAACTCAAGGATCAGGTTGGCGATGCGGTGGGTGATGACGCGGGTCTTGCCCGATCCGGCTCCGGCCAGGATCAAAAGCGGCCCCTCGCCGTGCAGCACGGCCTCTTTCTGGGGCGGGTTGAGGTGGGTAAGGAGATTCATGGTTCTTTTTTAGTCGCTGGGAGGATGCGCGTCAAGTGGAAAGCCGTGCCCTGAAAATAGTCAACTATTGACCGCTGGTAGAATGTTGGTACAATGGGGTACACAAAAATGCCTTAATTTGAGGCAGAACGCCACAATAATCAGCGCGCGTCAGGATAGTATTTTTTAGTTTAACTAAAAAATTGTCGGATTGTTTTTCCGGGAGGCAATGAGCCCAACCCCTGCGAGACAGCAGAGGTCTTTCCCCGGGCCGCCCTCTTCAAATGGCATGTATACTTTGACTATGGTCAAATAGGCACACTTTCTGCTCATACCATGAATACTCCTGTTGCCGAGAACAGGATGTAAATATGTAGGGCACCGGAGCCCGGCATGGGACCGTGCCGGGCTTTTTTTATCGCAGCTCATACCAGGAGAACGTCATCCATGCTCGTAGTTGCCTGTATCAAACAGGTCCCCGACACCACCCAGGTGCAGATCGACCCGGTCACCAACACCCTGGTGCGCGAGGGCATCCCCTTTATCGTCAATCCCTATGATACCCATGCCCTGGAAGAGGCGTTGCGCCTGAAAGACCGCTTCGGGTGCAAGGTCGCCGCCATCTCCATGGGGCCGCCCAATGCCGAAGCGACTCTCAGAAAGGCCCTGGCCCTGGGGGTCGATATGGCAATCCTGCTCTCCGACCGGGTATTCGGCGGCGCCGATACCCTGGCTACCAGCAACGTCCTTTCGGCGGCAATCCGCAAGCTGCACGACGAGGTGGACGAGGTCGGCCTGGTGTTGTGCGGCAAACAGACCATCGACGGCGATACCGCCCAGGTCGGCCCCGGTATCGCGACCCGGCTTGCCTATCACCAGCTCACGCTGGTGGACCGTATCGACACGCTGGATGTCGGCGGCAAACGTATCCGCGTCAGTCGCAAGCTGGAGGGCCGCCACGAAATCGTCGAGGCGCCCCTGCCCGCCATGCTGACCGTGGTGCGCGAACTGAACCGGCCACGCTATCCCCGCGTGCCCATGCGCTTGGCTGCGGCCGATGCCAAGGTGGAGGTCTGGAACAACCAGGTTCTCAAACTGGACGAACAGGCCATCGGCCTCAAAGGATCGCCCACCTGGGTCAGCAAGATCTTTTCGCCGGAACGGGCCAAAGGGGAGATCCTGGGGGACGGCTACGCCGATCCCGAGGGTACTGCGGCGCTCTTGATCGACAAACTGCTGGCAAAGGACATGCTGCCGCTTTAATTGCCATCTTTATACCTGAAGAAAAAGGTTTTCCGACATGACTGAACCGCAACCACAACCCAAAGTGAAAAAACCCCGCGGCAAGGCGCGCCTGCTGGAGGGGAAGTGCATCGCCTGCGGCGCCCGTTGTCAGAGCGTCTGCCCGGTCAATGCCATCGAGATGACCGATGCCGGAGAGCCGGTGGTCATCCCGGAAAAATGCATCGGCTGCGTCAAATGCGTCAAGATCTGCCCGGCAAGCGCCCTGGAGATGTTCTTCACCCCTGAGGAACTGAAGATACTGGAACAATTGGCTGCCGCCGCCACCCCTGTTGAAGAGGAGGTGGACGAGGAAGCCGCTGCCCTGGCCAAAAAGCTGGCCGCCTACCGCGGCGTATGGGTCTTCATCGAACAGACCGAGGGAGAACCGGCCAAGGTCTCCTGGGAGCTGCTCGGCGTCGGGGCCCAGTTGGCCGCCTCCCTTGGTGTTGAGTTGTGCGCCCTGGTAATCGGCGACAAGGTGGAGCATCTCTGCGCCGAGGCTTTTGCCCACGGCGCTGCCAAGGCCTACCTGGTGGATGCGCCGGTGTACCGCAACTACCGCACCGAAGCCTACCTGGAGGCCTGTTGCCACCTGATCGCCAAACACAAGCCGGAGGTCATCCTGATGGGGGCCACCGGCATGGGGCGCGATCTGGCCGGGGCCGTTGCCACCCGCGTCGCCACGGGCCTGACCGCCGACTGCACCGGACTCGGCATCGACGACAAGCGCAACCTGATGCAGACCCGCCCGGCCTTCGGCGGCAACATCATGGCAACCATCATGTGCGACAAGTTCCGTCCCCAGATGGCCACGGTCCGCCCCAACGTGATGCCGATGCCGGAACGCCGGGAGGGTGCTACGGGCACCATTATCCGCGTGGACTTCACCGTCCCCGAGGAAAATATTCTGACCAAGGTCATCGAGATCATCCGCGACGCCAAGAACAAGAACCACGTGGATATCACCGGTGCCGAGTTCATCGTCTCCGGCGGCCGCGGCATGATGGCGCCTGAAAACTTCGCCATCCTGCAGGAGTTGGCCGAGGAGTTGGGCGGCGTGGTGGGAGCCTCCCGCAGCGCCGTCGATGCGGGCTGGATGCCGGTTGACCGCCAGGTCGGCCAGACCGGCAAGACCGTTCGCCCCAAGATCTACATCGCCTGCGGCATCTCCGGCGCCATCCAGCACCTGGTCGGCATGCAGGATTCGGATATGGTCATCGCCATCAACCGCGACCGCCATGCGCCGATCTTCGAGGTCGCCACCTACGGCATCGTCGGCGACCTGTTCCAGGTGGTCCCGGCCATAACGAAGCGCATCCGGGAACTGAAACAGCAGCGGACGCATTGATTTTTGACATTTGCCACGGAGCCGCAGAATCACAAAGAAAAAACAGGTTGTTCAAAAATAGTCAGATCGTCGCACCCGCAGAAGGCCCTGCGGAGGCGTAGCAGAGCTACGCCGCACAAAGGGGACTTCGAGGACGGCGGCGAGATGGCTGTTTTTCAACAACCTCCTGAGGTCTTGACATGACACCCAGCCCAACCATATTCACCCCTCTCCTGATTGTCTCCCTTGGTATCTTTGCCTGGGGTTGCTGGCGCAGGTTCAGCCTGGTAGCCATAGGCCAAGCGGAGGACCGGTTCGACAGCATAGGCCAGCGTATCGGCGAGATGCTGCGGTATGCCTTCGGCCAGAAGCGGGTCCTGGCCAAGCCGTTCGGCCTCAATCATTTTGTGATTTTCTGGTCGTTCCTCATCCTGCTGGTCTCCAATACGGAATTCCTGCTGCACGGCGTCTTTCCGTCCATCAGCCTGTCCCACCTGCCCGACGGGATATATTTCCCGCTGCTGCTGGTGATCGATATCGTGTCGCTCCTGGCCCTGGTGGCCGTAGTCATCGCCATGGTCAGGCGGATCGTTGCGCCCCCCTATCCCGAGGCCCGCACCCTGGAGGCGTTCTTCATCCTGGGGCTGATCGCCACGCTGATGATGGCCAACTTCGGCATCAATGCCGCCAAGATCTCCCGGCTGCCGGAGAATACTCTCGCCCTTGCCCATACCTATATGCCCGTTTCGAGTGTCGCGGCCGGCCTGATCGCCCCCGCCGCCGGCGCCCTGGTGTTTGGCCTCAGCTGGTGGGCCCATGCCGCAGCCCTGTTGACGTTCATGTGCTACCTGCCCCACAGCAAGCACATGCATATCCTGACCGCCATTCCCAACTGTTTTTTCCGGCGGTTGGAAAAGCCCAATACCCAGCCGCGGGAGGAATTCGCCCCTGGCAACACCTTTGGCGTTGCCCGTGCGGATCGTTTCAGCTGGAAGGATCTGCTGGACTCCATGGCCTGTACCGAATGCGGCCGGTGCCAGAAGGTCTGCCCTGCCAATATCACCGGCAAGCCGCTTAACCCGCGGGCCGTTGTCCATGATATCAAGGTCAACCTGCTGGAAAACGGCGCACAGCTTAAGCAGGGGGTAGCCCCGGCCAAGCCCCTGATCGGCGACGGGGGTGAAGGGAGCGTGCCCGAAGAGGCCATCTGGGGTTGCACCACCTGCGGTGCCTGTATGGAGGCCTGCCCGGTCTTCATCGAACAGATGCCCAAGATCGTCAAGATGCGTCGCCACCTGGTGGAGACCGAGGCCGACTTCCCCGAGGAGTTGCTCAATCTGTTCGAGAACATGGAGGGGCGCAGCAACCCCTGGGGCATCGCCCCGTCGGAGCGCACCAAGTGGTGCGCCCAGATGGAGGTCAAGCCTTTCGATAAGAACACCACCGAGTACCTGCTCTACGTCGGTTGCGCCGGCTCGTTCGACTCGCGCAGCAAGCATGTCAGCGTGGCCCTGGCCCAACTGCTGGACAAGGCCGGCGTCTCCTGGGGTATTCTGGGCAAGGACGAAAAATGCTGCGGCGACAGCCTGCGGCGGCTTGGAAACGAGTACGTATTTGACCGCATGGCCAAGGAGAACGTACGGATTTTCACCGAACGGGGCGTCAGGAAGGTTATCACCCAGTGTCCCCACTGCTTCTCGACCCTTAAAAATGACTACAGGCAGTATGGGCTCGATCTTGAGGTGATCCATCATACCGAGTTTCTGCGCAACCTGGTGCAGGACGGCTATCTCAAGCTGAACGGAACGTCATCGGAGTTTGGCGCCACCGTATTCCACGACTCCTGCTATCTGGGCAGGCATAACGATGTGTACGACGCGCCGCGGGAGGTGATCGGGCTGGCCACCGGGACTGCCCCCGCCGAGATGGGCCGCAGCCGCAACAACGCTTTCTGCTGCGGGGCCGGCGGCGGCAGGATGTGGATGGAAGAGCATACCGGCGAGCGGATCAACCTCAACCGGGTCAAGGAGGCGCTGGAAGAGAATCCGGACACCATCTGTATTTCCTGCCCCTATTGCCTGACCATGTTCGAGGATGGCCTCAAGGATGTGAAAGCCGACAGCGTCAAGGTGCGTGATGTGTCAGAGGTGCTGGCCGAGGCTGTGCTCAGGTAGTTTCACCCGGATAAGAGGTTAAAGCGATTGTGCAAATCCGAGGGCCCCGGCAGTGCTGACGGGGCCCTCGGATGTATACTGGCATATTAGATGCAGCTCCATTGGACATCCAATGGCCACCGGGAGGACGATACATGAAGACTGTCTTAATATGTGATGACGAACCGCTTATCAGGATGAGTCTGAAAGCCATGCTCATGGATCTCGGATTCGAGGATGTGCTGGAATGCGGGGACGGTAAAAGCGCCGTGGAGATGGCCATGGCGAGCTTTCCCGATATGGCGGTGCTGGATGTGGCCATGCCGGAAATGGATGGGATAACCGCTGCGAAAGAGATCAAGAAAAAACTCAAGATCCCCATCATACTCCTGACCAACTGCTTCGATGCCCCGACCGCTAAACGGGCAGCAGAGATCGGAATTGCCGCTTTTTTAACCAAACCGTTGCGCGAACAGGATCTCATCCCGGCGTTCGAGATCGCTTTGGCCCATACGGAGCAGGTGGAAGACCTCAGGGAAAAAATCGAGGACCTCAAGGAAACCATCGAAAACCGCAAGGTGATTGAAAAGGCCAAGGGAACGCTGATGGAAAGACAGCGCATGAGCGAGGCCGATGCCTACCGTGTCATGCAGAAGATGGCCATGGACAAGCGCAAAAGCCTGCGTCAGGTTGCGGACGGCATCCTGAAGGGGGTATAACAACAGGGTGAAGGTAGTACCAATGAGAGATGGGAAAGGGGGGCGAAAGAGCTTCCCCCAGCCACCATCTCTCATCCGCCTTACCCCATCCTCCCGGCCGGGCTGGCGCTGATCAGCCGCTCGGTCAGCGCGTTGATCTCGGCGATCACATTTTTATCCATCTTCTTCAGCCAGCGCGGGGGGATGCCTTCCATCCCGAAGTAGGCGCCGGCCAGCATGCCGCCGATGGCCCCGGTGGTGTCCGCATCGGCACCCTGATTGACGGTCCCCACCAGGCATTCCTCGAAATTCCTTCCCCTGAAAAACCAGTGAAAAACGGTCTGGAGCGTATCCACCACGTAGCCGGTGGCCAATCCCCGGTAGGGTTCGAAGCCAAAGGTGGGAAAGCGGGCCACCAGGCCGTCGGCCTGACGGCGCAGGCGGGTTCGCGAGGCGCCGCAGATCGCCAGGTGCAGCATTTCCCCCAGACAGATGCAGGCAGCGTCGGACAAGGGGTTGTTGTGGGTAATGTGGGCCTGTTCCACTGCATATTTCTTCAGCAGTTCGCCGTCGGGCAGCGAGAAGAGCGCCACCGGAATGATCCGCATGGCCGCGCCGTTGCCGGCATCCCATTCGTTTGGAGGCATCTCCGTGGTACCGTGCAGCATGAAGGCACGGATCCCTTTACGGCAGGTATCGCCACAATCCACCGGTCGCGATTTGAGCCAGGCGGCAAAATGACGGGCTATCGCCTCCACCGACCATCCCTGGCTTTCTACGATCGCCCGGGCGATGCAGAGCGCCATCTCGGTGTCGTCGGTTACCTGCCCGGGCTTCAGGCGGAGCCATCCGCCGCCGATGATCTCCTTGAAGGTGCCGTATTTGGCGGCAATCTCGGGTGCAGTTAAAAACTCGACCGTGGCGCCGAGGGCATCGCCTATGGCCATCCCGATGAAGGCCGCCGCAGCCCTGCTGCGGATCTCAGCCGGATTGTACTGGTTGAACATGGCGCAACCATTCACAGTAGATTTGCAAGATTCCTGCGTATTCCCCATGAGACCTGCAAAAGCGGCACCAGAACAGAAAAAAATATATATGCCCAAAAAAAAGGCAATTTCCCCGCCCCTGGTATCGCCATGAGAATGCCAAATTCTCGAAAAAACTACCACAACGCGCCGTCAATAGAGCATTTGCAGGGTAATAGCAGAAAATGTTGTCCTCTGGCACGCTCTATGCCTTATCCCCTGTGCAGACGAACTCAATTCAAATCGTTGTGACACCAACTCAGCTGAAGGCAACGGAGCCTGCGGAGAGAAACGCAGGCTCTTTTGATTGAAAGGAGAACAACCATGGCGAGTGCATGTGACATGAAAAACAAGATTCAGGGGCATCCCTGTTTTGGCGGCAATCATCACAAGAACGGCCGCATGCATCTGGCGGTTGCCCCCCGGTGCAACATCAAGTGCGGCTACTGCACCCGCAAACATGACTGTGCCAACGAATCCCGTCCCGGTGTGACCAGCCGTCTGCTGACTCCGGACGAAGCTATCGCCAAGGTTCGCGAAGTGATGGCCAGCCCCGTCGTGGGGCCGATTATCAAGGTGATCGGCATTGCCGGCCCCGGCGATCCGCTGGCCAATGAGGAAACCTTTGAAACCTTTGAACTGGTTAAAAAGGAATTTCCGGATCTCATGCTGTGCATGAGCACCAACGGCCTGCTTCTTCCCGAGTCCATCGACCGCCTGCACAAATTGGGGCTGCACAGCCTGACCGTCACCATCAATGCCGTCGATCCGGAGGTCGGAGCAAAAATCTATCGCCACGTCATCTACCACGGCAACCATTATACCGGTGTCGAAGGCGCCCGGATCCTGATCGCCAACCAGTTCGAGGGGCTGAAACGCGCTGCGAAGCTGGGTCTGACCATCAAGGTCAATTCCGTGCTGGTGCCGGGAGTGAACGACGACCAGCTGCCGCTGATCGCCGAGCGGGTCAAGCAATTGGGGGCCTTCGTGATGAATATCATGCCGCTCATCCCCCAGGCCGAACTATCGCATATCGAACCGCCCAGCGAAGAACGGCTCGCGGAGGTGCGCAAGGCCAACGAGACGATCATCGGACAGTTCAGCCATTGCAAGCAGTGCCGCGCCGACGCCATCGGCCTGATCGGTCAGGATGCGACGGTCGGCGAATCAGCCTGCGCGCTGCCGAATGAACAATGCTGAGGAGTAAATCCGGCATGACCATCGAACCGTTTCGAAGCGAGGATATACCGGGCTTCCTGGGACTGGCCGCCGCGGAAAACTGGGTGGCGGAACCGTGGGAGTTCGATTTCCTGCTGTCCTCTTTTCCCGGCGGTTGCTATGCGGCGCGGGACGAAGCCGGCGCCGCCATCGGCTTCGTTACCTCCCTGCGCCACGATGTGAGCGGCTGGATCGGTAATCTCATCGTTGACCGGCGCTGTCGCGGTTGCGGCGTTGGCGAGGCGCTGTTCCTCGGGGCGCTTGACCATCTGCGCAACAGTGGAGTTGAGACGTTCTGGCTGACTGCATCGAAAATGGGCAAGGCCCTCTATGAAAAGCACGGGTTCAACAGCACCGATACCATTATTCGCTGGACCGGCAAGGCCGGCGAATCGGGCGGCCCCGTTTCCGCACCCGTCGCACCGGGAGTATGTGATGCGGCTCTCGACCGGCTCGGTTGGGGGGATCGGCGCGACGGGCTGCTTGACGCCACATCCCGGCGCGGCACGGTTCTGATGGAAGACTCGGCCTTTGCGGTTATTCAGCCGTGCGGCCATGCGGCGCAGCTCGGGCCATTCAGCGCCCTGTCACCGGACCGTGCGGCGCGCCTGCTTGACAGGGCGCTGAACAGCCTGCCTGCCGGCATGTCGGTTTACGTCGATACCCCGGCCTGCAACCGTGGAGCGGTCGCTCTACTGCAGGAGCGGGGCTTTAGGGATCACGGCACCAATGTCCTCATGTATGCCGGCGTCACGCCGGACTACCGGCCGGAGTATGTATACGGCCTGGCAACCATGGGCAGTTGCGGGTGATGTACGAGGTTGTTGAAAAACAGGCATCAGGCCTTCGTCCTCGAAAGCTCCTTTGTGCGGGTGCGACGATCTGGCTATTTTCGAACAACCTGGGCGTATTGTTGAAAAAAATTTTGCACAACCTGGGTTTTACAACAGCCTGACGAAGGAGGCGACCATGAGCGAACCATCGATCATCATTGACGACACTACGTTGCGGGACGGCGAGCAGACGGCAGGTGTGGTTTTCAGCAGGCGCGACAAGATCGCCATTGCCCGCATGCTCGACTCCATCGGTGTGCAGGAGCTGGAATGCGGCATCCCGGCCATGGGCAAAGATGAACAGAGTGATGTCAGGGCACTGGTGGACCTGGGGCTGAATGCCCGCCTGATCACCTGGAACCGGGCTACGGTGCCGGATATCCAGGCAAGCATCGACAGCGGCGTAACGGCCGTGGACATCTCGCTGTCGGTTTCGGACATCATGATCCGCAACAAGATCAGGAAAACCCGTGAATGGGTCAAGGAACAGCTCAAGGTTGCCCTGGGTTTCGCCAAGGGGAAGGGGCTGTACGTTTCGGTCGGGGGCGAGGATGCCAGCCGGGCCGATATCCCCTTTCTCGTCGAGCTGATGCAGATCACCTGGGCCATGGGGGGGGACCGTTTCCGTTTTTGCGATACCCTGGGCATACTCGATCCTTTCAGCACCTACGACATGGTGCGCGCCCTGCGTACGGCCGTGCCTGAGTTGCCCCTTGAGGTGCATACCCATAACGATCTGGGGATGGCAACCGCCAACGCCATTGCCGGCATCCGCGCCGGGGCCATGTTCGTCAACACGACGGTCAACGGCCTGGGGGAACGGGCCGGCAATGCGGCCCTGGAGGAGGTCGTGATGGGGCTCAAGCATGCCAGTGGCATCGATACCGGTATTGACACCCACCGGTTCCGGGAACTCTCCCTGTTTGTGGCCAAGGCCTCCAACCGTCCGCTGCCGGCCTGGAAAGCGGTGGTCGGCGAACGGATTTTCGCTCACGAATCGGGTCTGCACGCCGACGGAGTGATCAAGGACCCCAGAAATTATGAAGGCTTTGATCCGGCCGAAGTAGGCCTTGAGCGGCAGATCGTGGTCGGCAAGCATTCCGGCACCAGCGGCCTTATCGAACGGTACAAGGATATGGGGATTGCCATCAGCCGTTCCGAGGCAATGCATCTGATGGACAAGGTCAGAAAGATCGCCCAGCAGACCCGCCGGCCGCTCAACAACAACCAGTTGATGAAGTTGTATGGCTTGAGGAAGGCCGCATGATCCGGTCTCCTCTCCTCTGGAGAGCTGCACGGCAATTAAAGGCACCGGTTACGGTGCCTTTTTTGTAGGCATGCCCTCCGGGGCGGGGAAAGGTGGGTGCTATGCACGCATGCATAATAAATGTGCAAATATGGGGGCTGCTCCCCACCATGTCGGCCGGATATTTTTAAATATGCTTGCAATACAGTGAGTTGCAAATTGGCATGCTGGATGCAATAAGGTAATTTCAAAACGTTCAACAGACTCTGAAAACAATGAATTGAATTCGGCAACGGCGCCGCCATTCAGAGGAATGGGGCGCCGTTTTGATTGCCCCGAACAAAACTACGAAAGCTCACGGATTGGTGAGCGAAAGGAGCAGTAACATGAGACAGATCGCAATCTACGGTAAGGGCGGCATCGGTAAATCAACCACCACACAAAACACGGTCGCCGGTCTGGCATCAATCGGCAAGAAGGTCATGATCGTCGGTTGCGACCCCAAGGCCGACTCCACCCGCCTCATCCTGCACGCCAAGGCCCAGAATACGGTTATGGATCTGGTACGCGAACTGGGCACGGTCGAGGACCTTGAGTTGGCCGATGTCATGAAGGTGGGTTACGGCGATGTGAAGTGTGTTGAGTCCGGCGGCCCCGAACCGGGCGTCGGCTGCGCCGGCCGCGGCGTCATCACCGCCATCAACTTCCTGGAAGAGAACGGCGCCTATACCCCTGACCTGGATTTCGTCTTCTACGACGTTCTCGGCGACGTCGTCTGCGGCGGGTTCGCCATGCCGATCCGCGAGAACAAGGCTGAGGAAATCTACATCGTCTGCTCCGGCGAGATGATGGCCATGTACGCCGCCAACAATATCGCCAAAGGTATTCTCAAGTATGCCTCTTCCGGTAAGGTCCGCCTTGGGGGGCTTATCTGCAACTCCCGCAACACCGACCGCGAGGACGAACTGATCGAGGCCCTGGCAAAACGTCTCGGCACCCAGATGATCCACTTCGTTCCCCGCGACAACCAGGTACAGCGCGCCGAGCTGCGCCGCATGACGGTCATCGAGTACTCGCCGGAGCACAAGCAGGCCAACGAGTACCGCACCCTGGCCCAGAAGATCTCCGACAACAAGATGCTGGTTATCCCGACCCCGCTGGAGATGGAAGAGCTGGAAGAACTGCTGATGGAGTTCGGCATCATGGAAGTTGAGGACGAGAGCATCGTCGGCGTGGCCGAGCAGGCAGCGTAAGAGACTGGTTATGTAGCGGCGGGCTCGTGCCCGCCCGTATCGAGGGCAGCCGCGCGGGTGCCCCTACAGGAAACCATTACCTAAAATCAGGAGCTATCCTATGTCACATACCATACGAAAAGTTGAAGGCATCACCAAGGAATCAACCCAGGCATTGATTGATGAAACCTTGGAGGTCTATCCCGAGAAGGCCAAGAAGAAACGCTCCCCGCACCTTGCGCCCAATGACGCCGCCAGCGGCTGCGCCAGCGTAAAGTCCAACAAGAAAACCGTCCCCGGAGTTATGAGCGCCCGCGGCTGCGCCTATGCCGGCGCCAAGGGGGTCGTCTGGGGCCCGATCCGCGACATGGTGCACGTCTCCCATGGTCCGGTCGGCTGCGGCTGGTACTCCTGGGGCACCCGGCGCAACCTGATGAGCGGCATCAACGGCGTTACCCAGTTCGCCATGCAGTTCACCTCCGATTTCCAGGAAAAGGACATTGTTTACGGCGGCGACAAGAAGCTCAAGACCCTGCTGGAGGAAGCCAAAGGGCTCTTCCCGTTGGCCAAGGGCATCTCGGTCCTGTCGGAATGTCCGGTCGGCCTGATCGGCGACGATATCAACGCCGTGGCCAAGTCTTCGGCCAAGGATCTGGACATTCCGATCATCCCCTGTAACTGCGAGGGGTTCCGCGGTGTTTCCCAGTCTCTGGGGCACCACATCTCCAACGACACCATTCGCGACTATATCATCGAGACCCGCGAGTTTGCCGAGCCCGAGACACCCTACGACATCGCCCTGATCGGCGATTACAACATCGGCGGCGACGTCTGGTCGGCCAAGCCGCTGCTGGAAGAGATCGGCCTGAACGTCAAGGCGGTTTGGACCGGTGACGGCGAATTGGAAAAGATAGCAGCCACCCATAAGGTCAAACTCAACCTGATCCACTGCTACCGTTCCATGAACTACATGTGCAAGGTGATGGAAGAGAAGTTCGGTATCCCCTGGCACGAGTTCAACTTCTTCGGCCCGACGAAGATTCGCGAATCGTTGCGCTCCATCGGCGCCCTGTTCGATCAGACCATTCAGGATAAGGTGGAACAGGTCATCGCCAAGTACGACCCGATCATGCAGGCCATCATCGACGAGTACAAGCCGCGCCTGGAAGGGAAGAAGGTAATGCTGCTGGTGGGCGGCCTGCGTCCGCGCCATACCATCGGCGCCTACGAGGATCTGGGAATGGACTGCGTCGGCTCCGGCTACGAATTCGCCCACACGGACGATTACGACCGCACCGCCCCGGAGATGCCCGATGCCACCGTGGTCTACGACGACCCCTCCGAGTACGAGTTCGAGAAGTTTGCCGATGCTCTCAAGCCCGACCTGATCGGTTCCGGCATCAAGGAGAAATACGTCTTCCAGAAGATGGGCATCCCCTTCCGCCAGATGCACAGCTGGGATTACTCCGGACCCTATCACGGCTACAAGGGCTTTGAAGTGTTTGCCCGCGACGTGGATATGGCGGTCAACAGCCCGACCTGGAAGCTGGTAAAAGCACCTTTCTAGACACCCGGACCGGACACCGGCAGGAAAACGCACAAACAATACAATGGCGGTGTAACGGATTGGTTGCCCGCCAAAGGAGATATATCATGGCAAACGCACTAGGGCTTGAAGTCAAAAAAGTCACCGAATATACCACCGAAGAAGTCGAGAAGGTCCAGAACTGGATCAACTCGGAAGAGTACAAGGAGAAAAACTTTGCCCGCCAGGCTCTGGTGATCAATCCGGCCCACGCCTGCCAGCCGCTGGGCGCCCAACTCGCCGCCCATGGTTTCGAAGGGACGCTGCCTTTCGTCCACGGTTCCCAGGGGTGCGCCTCCTACTACCGCTCGACTCTCAACCGTCATTTCCGCGAGCCCGCCCCGGCCGTATCCGACGCCATGACCGAAGACGGCGCGGTGTTCGGCGGCCAGAACAACCTGCACGAGGGCCTGGAAAACGCCAATGCCATCTACAAGCCGAAGATGATCGCGGTCTTCACCTCCTGCATGCCGGAGGTTATCGGCGACGACCTCACCGCCTTCATCAAGAACGCCAAGCAGAAGGGATTGGTGCCCAAGGAAATGCCGATCCCCTATGCCAACACCCCCAGCTTCAACGGTACCCATATTCATGGCTACGATTCCATGCTGGTCTCGATCCTGCAAAACCTGACCGAGGGGAAAAAGGTAGAGGGGCGTTGCACCGGCAAGCTCAACCTGATCGCCGGCTGCGACTTCAATACCGGAGACTATCGCGAGTACAAGCGCATTCTGGAAGCATTCGGCGTTCCCTACACGGTCCTGGCCGATATTTCCGACACCTTTGATTCGCCCTGCGACGGCAGCTATCATATCTACGCCGGGGGCACCAAGCTGGAGGATGCCGCCGACTCCATCAACGGCAAGGCCACCATCGCCATCGGTTCCTACTCCACCGCCAAGACCTTTGGCTGGGTCAAGGACAACTACTCCGGCAAGCATGCCACCCTGCCGATGCCCATGGGGATCGAGAAGACCGACGCCTTCATCATGAAGGTGGCCGAGTTGTTCGGCAAAGAGGTGCCGGCTTCGCTGAAAAACGAGCGCGGCCGCGCCGTGGACGCCATCACCGACTCCCATCAGTATATCCACGGCAAAAAGTTTGCCGTCTACGGCGACCCGGACTACCTGCTGGGTTATGTGTCCTTCCTTCTTGAAGTGGGCGCACGGCCGCACCACATCCTGTGCAGCAGGGGCAACAAGAAGGTCGAGAAGGAGTTGCAGGCCCTGCTGGACGGTTCCATGTACGGTGAGGGGTGCAAGATCTACATGAACAAGGACCTGTGGCACCTGCGGAGCCTTTTGATGACCGATCCGGTGGACGCCATGATCGGCGATACCCACGGCAAGTTCGCCGCCCGGGATGCAAATATCCCGCTGTTCCGCTTCGGCTTCCCGATCTTCGACCGGGTCAACAAACACCGCTACCCGTTGATCGGCTACCAGGGCGCCGTCAATATGATGACCGAGATCTGCAACAAGTTCATCGACATCAAGGATGATACCTGTGAGGATCGCTACTTCGAGATGATGCGATAACCACTTAACATCATTAATCTTTTTTTGAAAGCGCCGTTAGTGTGATTTAATCATATTTTCGCATTTTAAAACATCACACTACGCTCCCATAGGTCGGTGTACTTACAGTGTGTTTTTTGTGTACTTGCCGGTGTACTTGCGCCTCCGTTCGGTGATAGTAATTTCGACGGTATAGACGCTTCCAAAAAATGTACAGTGAAAAGGGACTCGAAAGAGTCCCTTTTTTTTGACTAAACATTCTTCCTTACCCGAGTTCAGGGCGATGATGTTGCCGATGAGCTATCAGCTGTGGAAACAGGTCATCTTGAGCGACGCCGAGAAGCAGTCTGCGGAGGTTGGTCTCACTGATACATCCGCAGCGGTGACTCTCAAGAAGCAATTGAGGTGTGGTGGCATCAGCAAATGATCAGAGTCTTGGGCGATCCCAGGAGTCTTCGAGAGACTGCCGAAAATAAATCATATTCACGGCAACTTCAGAGGACACCTGAGGACGCCTGAGAACACGGATGTCAAGGAGGCGCGGGTAAAAACTCGCGCCTTTTGCTTTGTGTTGTAAAAAGAATACACAACCGCCCGTGGGTAGGTACTCAAGCGCGCGAAGCAGTGAGCAAAACGAAAAATTGCACGTCACAGCCGTGCGGAGGTTGGTCTTGAACCGCCACTAGGAGAGAGTTCGGAGTTTCCGATTCTAGAAAAAAGTCCCCAGACAGCACCCGAGGTCCGTCCGAGGACTTTTGACTTCATGGGCGGTTTTATGAATCGGGTTAGTAATAAAAGAATACACAATCGCGCCTGCGCCTTAGTCGTGTCTGTGAGTATGAACTGCTCAAATCCACTAATACCCCGTCTTTGATTGCCTGTTTTCGTGAATACGAATACACAATCTCAAAGCCAGCCCAACCTCCTTTCTTTACAACATCACCCATAAAATACCTCCTGAAATCATGTAGTTACCTTAAATCAGTATGAATGCTTTTATCACCCATGTACAACACTATTTTCATAAATAATGCTTTCATTTCCGCTAGTTATAATTGATATACCGTCATTCCATAACACGATGATTCATAAAAAAGTAGATTGATGTCTATGATTCATAGTGTTATAGTTTTGGTGTGACATTGGAGGGGATGTGCGGATATTCAAAACAAAGTGGTTCGTTCGGTATGTACGGCAAGAGCACATCAGCGATCATGGACTGCGTGAAGCTATTGAACGCGCCGAACGTGGATTGATCGATGCCGATTTAGGTGGTGGGGTCATCAAGCAGCGGGTGGCACGGACAGGACAAGGGCGCTCCGGTGGCTACCGGATGATGATTGCCTACCGTTCCGGCAATAGAGCTGTTTTCATGTATGGTATTGCTAAGAATGACAGGGGCAATATTTCAGAAGACGAACTGGCAACACTACGAGAAGTTGGGGCCGCATGGCTTGCCGCACAACCGGAGCAGCTAAACGACGCAATTACAGCAGGTATTTTGGAGGAAATTCACGATGACAACAAAAGCAAATAAAACCAGTCCATTGACACAGGCACTGCTTGAAACTGCTACCGATATGCATGACATTGGTATTCTGGGCAAGGATGCCTATGAAAAAATTACTATGCGGCACTTGAGAACAAAAAAGCCGGAGATTGAACCGTTGTCGGCTGAAGAAATCCGCAAGATACGCGAACAAACCCACATGAGCCAATCTGTATTCGCGCACTGCCTCAATGTTACTGTAGGGTACATTTCGCAACTGGAGCGCGGAGCTAAACGTCCGACCGGTGCAGCACTCATGCTGCTGAATGTCATCCACCGAAAGGGGATTGAAGCGATTCTGTAACTCTCACACGTACAAACTTTTTATGGTGTCCATCCGTTTCCTCGCAGACTCAATGAAGCGGTTATAAACTAAAGTCCTTCCAAAGTCCGCACATTACAAACCGTTTCTACGGAAATAATGTACTTCGTTTTGAAAATAAGTATGAAGTTGGCATGTTGGGCTTTTCATTCGAATGAACCTCGGTGATTGTGAGCTTGTACCCGCATTCACTCATCACGCCTAGCGGCAACTCGATAAAACTGTTGGAACCCTCAGTTTTTGGTTGCGGCCCAAAACCTTCCCAAACTCTGTAAAGAGCCCTATACTCGTTCTCAATCCCGTAATCTTTGCCAGACAGATAGAAAGAGCAAAGCCGAGAAATACCTTTGAGGATAAACTCACGGCCATAATCTTTTCGAATACGACTGATTAGATTAGAGAGTAAGCTGATTGGCTGCCCCTCCGCTTGTTCATACCTCATTTTTCTGAAGTTTGGATTTGATGCTGTAATTTCAATTCGTAAGCGCACGCCATCACATACAGCAAATTTACTCCAGAACCATTCTTCTTGCTTTTTTGTAAGCGATACATCTGTAAACGATGAATAAAATGTGTTAGGCATTATTAAATGCTTATACTTTGGGTCATCGTTAACATTTTTCTCAAGATACCCTTGTAGGCCGTGAGTTTTACAAAAAGTAACGATCTCTCCTTCAGTGTATCTATTTGCTATATTATTCAGCCGAAAAAAACCTGTGTTAAGAATGCTTTCAGCCGCAGTTTTTGAAGTGTAGTGATAGACAGTTGCTGACGTGATGCTTGGCCATAAGAAATTGGTAATTATATCGGATAGCTTTGCATTTGGCTTAACCAAGTCTGAGACAGTTTTTTCAGTAATAGTTATATCAGATAACGATATTTTTTCAGTGATTCCACTATCCTTGAGAATGCTGTTAATGTCTAAAACTAAAGAATTCATTTTTTTAATTTCTTCAATTGGTGTCACGCTATAAACCTCTGTGCTTAAACTTCATTTTCATTGAATCATTTCTAAAACAGCTTCAGCTATCTGCAATTTATATTGTTCCGATGCAGCCCTTGCCTCATCCAGTGGATTCACTATCACAGCCGCCTCAAAAAGTATAGCTGGTGCATTGGAATTTTTGAGTACAACAAGATCATCAAAAAGGTAAATCCCATTTTCAGAGTCAAGTACACATCTTACATTTTAACGCGTTTCATTCGTTTTACCGGAATAATATCTTTGTTCCACGGCTCGACCTGTTCTAACACCGCAGAAAAATCCAATCTACAGACTAAATTGTATAGTGATTGAATGTCATATTTGCGTTTCCCGTAAAGATCGACAGTCATGTCAGGTGCTAGAGCCTCCGGAGACAGTCGGTCAGAATGGCCGACAATTGCTTTTATGTGCCGTTCACTCGCTCCTGGAAGCGCAAGAAAGTTCTCGACGACTAGATGCCGGAAGCTGTGAAAGTCTTCGCCTTAACTAGATAACTCATGACAATCTCCTCTCTTTTGTCCGAGTGGAGGTCGCGGTGTACTTCTGGTGTACTTCTGGTGTACTTCCTACCATGTAAAGCCACATTAATGTTGTTAAGTAATTAAATTTGCGTCACTTTATTGATTGTGTTATGGAGTGATCAACATGATGACCGAAATCTGCAACAAGTTCGTCGACATCAAGGATGATACCTGTGAGGATCGCTACTTCGAGATGATGCGGTAGATTGAAGGACTTATAAATTGCAGGCAACAAAAGAGGCGGCCCCGGACCGCCTCTTTTCGTTTAACGTGTGGATCAGGAGAGGTCGAAACGGTCCAGGCTCATGACCTTGTGCCACGCCTCGATAAAGTCGTGCAGGAATTTTTCCTGGGAGTCCTCGCATGCGTAGACCTCCGCCACGGCCCGGAGCTGGGAATTCGAACCGAAGAAGAGGTCGACACGGGTTCCCGTCCACCTGAGTTCGCCGCTCTTGCGATCGCGGCCCTCGAACACGTCTGCGTCCGGGGTGGCCTTCCATGCCGTGCCCATGTCGAGCAGATTCACGAAGAAGTCGTTGGTGAGCGCCCCCGGCCGTTTTGTGAAGACGCCGTGCCGGGACTGCCCGAAGTTGGCCTCCAGGACGCGCATGCCGCCGAGGAGAACCGTCATCTCAGGGGCGGTCAGCGTCAGTAATTGCGCCTTGTCAATCAGCAACTCCTCCGCGGTCACGCTGTATTTGCTTTTGAGGTAGTTCCGGAAACCATCCGCTATCGGCTCAAGCACGGCGAACGACGCTGCGTCGGTTTGTTCCTGTGACGCATCCGCGCGTCCCGGCGTAAAGGGAACCGTCACCTCGCGGCCGTCATTCTTCGCCGCCTGCTCGATACCTGCGCAGCCGCCCAGAACGATCATGTCGGCGAGCGAAACCATCTTTCCGCCCGACTGGGCGCCGTTGAACTCCTTCAGGATCCCTTCCAGTGTTTTCAGCACGGCCTCCAGTTGGGCCGGCTGATTAACCTCCCAATCCTTCTGCGGCGCGAGGCGGATACGCGCCCCGTTTGCCCCGCCGCGTTTGTCGGAACCGCGGAAGGTGGCGGCCGACGCCCAGGCGGTCGAGACCAGTTGGGAGATGGTGAGCCCTGAAGCCAGGATCTTGCCTTTGAGAGCAATAATGTCCTGCGCATCGACCAGCTTGTGCTTGACTGCGGGGATGGGATCTTGCCAGATGAGCTCTTCGGAAGGGACTTCAGGGCCGAGATAGCGCGCGCGGGGGCCCATGTCGCGGTGGGTCAGCTTGAACCACGCCCTGGCGAAGGCGTCCGCGAATTTTTCGGGGTTCTGCTGGTAGTGCCGTGCGATCGGCTCGTAGATCGGGTCGAAGCGCAACGAGAGGTCCGCCGTGGTCATCATCGGCCGGCGTTTCTTCGCCGGGTCGTGTGCGTCAACCACCATGTCCTCCTCGGCCACATCCTTCGCCAGCCATTGATTCGCGCCGGCCGGGCTCTTGACCAGTTCCCATTCATACTTGAACAGCGTATTCAGATAGCCCATGTCCCAGGTGGTCGGGTTCGCCTTCCAGGCGCCCTCGATGCCGCTGCCGATCGTGTCGCCGCCCTTGCCGCTGCCGAAGCTGTTCTTCCAGCCGAGGCCCTGCTCTTCGATTGGCGCGGCCTCGGGTTCCGGGCCCACATGGGTCGCCGGCCCGGCCCCGTGGCATTTGCCGAAGGTATGTCCGCCGGCGACGAGCGCGACGGTCTCCTCGTCATCCATTGCCATGCGCGCGAAGGTCTCGCGGACGTCACGGCCGGAGGCAACCGGGTCCGGGTTGCCGTCCGGGCCTTCCGGGTTCACATAGATCAGCCCCATCTGCACGGCGGCAAGGGGATTTTCGAGGTTCCGGTCACCGGTGTAGCGACTGTTGGGCTTGTCGCTGGTGGCCAGCCACTCCTTTTCGCCTCCCCAATAGATATCCTCCTCCGGTTCCCAGATATCCTCGCGCCCGCCGCCGAAGCCAAAAGTCTTGAACCCCATCGACTCAAGCGCGCAGTTGCCGGCGAGGATCATGAGGTCGGCCCAGGAAATTTTCCGGCCGTATTTCTGCTTGACCGGCCAGAGCAGACGGCGCGCCTTGTCAAGGTTTACGTTGTCCGGCCAACTGTTGAGAGGGGCAAAGCGCTGGCTGCCTGACCCCGCACCCCCGCGGCCGTCGCCCATGCGGTAGGTGCCGGCGCTATGCCAGGCCATCCGGATCAGGAGACCGCCGTAGTGCCCCCAGTCAGCCGGCCACCAGTCCTGGGAGTCGGTCATCAGTGCGTAGAGGTCCCGCTTCACGGCATTAAGGTCAAGCTTCTTGAACTCCTCGGCGTAGTTGAACTCTTCTCCCATCGGGTTACCCTGGGGAGAATTCTGATGAAGCATCTTCAGGTTAAGCTGGTTCGGCCACCAGTCCCGGTTCGTGGGACCGCTGCCGGCGGTTGGTTTCTCAACTGCGCCTGTTACCGGACATTTGCTTTCTTGCGCCATTTTTGTTCTCCTTTCGTTTCAGGCTCGGGTTTGTACGGCTCGCTTGGCTGTTTGTGCATGGGAAGTTTTTAAGTAAAATTATTAGATAGTAAAAATTACTATAAGTATGCCAAAAAAAATCCTCTCTGCAACCCCCCCCTCATCTGCGCAGACAATTTTTACAGGTTCCGTATATCACCACGCTCCGGTTGTCTACCTTTCCCCACCCCGCGACCTCTTCCGGGAGGGCCGCCTCGTCAACGAGCGGCCATTGAAAGTCCATAATTGCGTTGCATGTGCCGCAGATGAGGTGGTGGTGGCGGACGTGCGTCACCTCGAAACGTGCCTGGCTCTCAACGGTCTCCACCTTGTTAATCATACCATATTGCGCAAAGGTTGCCAGCGTCCGGTACACCGTGTCCAGCGACAAGGTGGGAATCTTTCTGCGCAACCGCTGGTGAAGCGCCTCCGCAGTGGGGTGGTCGGTTGACCGGGACAGCTCACTGAAGATCTCCAGGCGCTGATGGGTAAGCTTGAGGCCGGCTTCCCGGCAGGCATCCCCGAACTGTTTCAGTTGTTCTTCCGGGGTATCCATGATCTTTGACTCGACGTGTTATAAAGTTTAAACAGTTATTATATAAGAATAATACCTATTTTTGGCTGTAGCTGTCAAGCGCCGAGACGGCTATGCCCGCTCGCGCTGTCCGGTTGGGCGGCCGCACACCCCGCGCCGGCGTCATCGTCCGGTATAATTATGCCGGCGCACTGGAAAAGTATGGCAGGGGTGATTATAGTACAAGTATGGAGCATACAAACGAATCAGGCGATGCGTACCAGGAAGAATGGCTGGAGGTTGCCCCCGGGCCGATTCCGGGAGAAGCCGCCGGACAGGTTTCCATTGGCCGGGTCAAGCTCTGGGCCCTGGTCCTGGATGCCCGCTCCGTGCCGTGCCGTCTGGAGCACGATGCGCGGGGCTGGTGCTTGCTGGTGCCGTCCGGCTCTCTCGACAGGGCGTGCGAAGAGTTGCGGCTCTTCGAGGAAGAAAACCGCGACTGGCCCCCGTTGGCGCCGCCTGCCCGCCCTCTTGCCGAAAATACCCTGGCGACCCTCTCCGTCCTGGTCCTCCTGGCGACCTTCCACAACGTGACCCAGCTTGACGTTACGCTGTCCGCCTTGCCCCGGCCGGACTGGGTCGAACTCGGCAATGCCCAGGCTGCAAAGATACTGGCCGGCCAGTGGTGGCGGCTCGTGACCGCTCTCACGCTGCACGCCGACAGCCTGCACCTGGCCAGCAACCTGGCCATCGGCGGCATCTTCGTTATCTTCCTCTGCCGCGAACTTGGCTCCGGGCTGGCCTGGTGCCTGCTGTTGGGGGCCGGAGCCCTGGGCAACCTGGCCAATGCTTATGTTCAGTCCCTCGGGCATAGCTCCGTGGGGGCCTCCACTGCGGTCTTCGGGGCTGTCGGCATCCTTGCGGCGCTCAGCCTGGTGCGTTACCGGCAACGGCTGCAGCGGCGCCGGGCGCTCCCCGTGGCGTCGGCCCTGGCCCTTTTGGCCCTGCTCGGCACGGAGGGAAAAAATACCGATCTGGGAGCCCACCTCTTCGGCTTCCTGTTCGGGATCGGCCTTGGCCTGATAACGGAATATCTGCCGGGGAGGTACGGTCGTCCCGGCCGCCTGCTCAACGCCCTGCTGGCGATGCTCGGTACCGTTGTGGTTGTTGCCTCCTGGTGGGCGGCGCTGGAGTTCGGGAGTTGATTCCTGCGGTTGTGCTATCGGATGGAGGAAGACGAGCCGCGCCTTTTCCCGGCCATTATCACGGCAGAGTGCCGTCGGCCGGGCCGGCGGTCATCACAAAGGGAATGACGACGTGAAAGGTGCTGCCCCCGCCTTCTCTGCTTTCCGCCCAGATCCTGCCGCCCATGAGCTCCGAGAGCTGGCGGCAGATTGACAGCCCCAATCCGATGCCCCCGTATTTTCGGGTCGTGGAAGTATCCGCCTGGCTGAAGGGGGCAAAGATTTTTTCCATGGACTCCGGCTTGATGCCGATGCCGGTATCCGTCACGCTGAGCAGAAGAAAGACGACGGCGCCATGACGTTCGAATTGATGGCCGGAAACGGTTACCGAACCATGCTCCGTAAACTTGACGGCGTTGTCGATCAGGTTGAGCAGGATCTGTTTCAGGCGCAGTTGGTCCCCTATCAGGGCGTCGGGGAGGAGGGGGGATATGGCCGTTTCCAGGGTGAGTCCTTTGGCATGGATACGGGCTGTCTGGGAACGGATCACGCCGTTGACGATGTCTCTCAGGCTGAACGGCGCCGATTCCAGTTCGATCTTGCCGGCCTCGATCTTTGAGAGGTCAAGTACGTCGTTGATAAGCGACAGCAGTAACTGGGAGGATTCCATGATGGCCTCCAGATACTCCTTCTGCTCGGCGTTGAGTTCCGTCAGGCCGAGGAGGCTGGCCATACCCATAATGCCGTTCATGGGGGTGCGGATCTCGTGGCTCATGTTGGCCAAAAATTCGCTTTTGGCGTTGCTGGCGACATCGGCCGCCTCTTTGGCCCGCTGCAACTCATGTTGCATGCGTTTGCGCTCGGTGATGTCCACGGCAATGACCAGCACGGCCTTTTCACCGTTGTAGCGAAAGGGCATGCCCGTGATCTCGACGTCGAAGACACTCCCGTCCAGCCGGAGCAATTTTTCCTCCTTCTTGAGGGAGGCGGTATTCTCCTCCGGGATGGTATTGGCCTGTTCCCGTACGATCCCGCGAAAATCGGCGTGAACCGTTTCGGAGACCGGCCTGCCGATCATCTCTTGCGGGTCGCCGGCGCCGAATTTTGCGACCGCGGTCGGGTTCAGGTAGACGTACCGCCCGTCTACGTGGATCATTATCATGTAGGGGGAAAATTCGGTTATGGACCGGAAGCGCTCCTCGCTCTCCTTCAACGCTTTCTCCGCCTGCATGCGGTCGTCCACGTTGCTGGCCAGCCGTTGCGCCATGTCATCAAAGGCAAGCCCCAATTCACTCAGCTCCCCACAGCCCAGACTCTGCGCAATCCTGACCGACAGATCGCCGTGGGCAAGGCGTCGGGACGCCGCCTGCAACACCTCGATCTTCTCTATGACCTGTTTCTTGTTGGTGTACCAGGCCACGCCAATCATGAGCGACATCAGTGAGAGCATCAGCCCCACCTCCAGCCTGAGTTTGCCGCGCGTCTGGCTCAGGATCGCATCCTTCTTTATGCCGACGCGTATGTACAGGTAGGGTGTGGGTTCGCTCTTTAAGCGAAGTTTGCGGTAGGCAAATATGCGACTGACGTCGGTGTTGCCGACGGCCTCGAACGTCCCGGCGTCGGGCCCTTTACGCATGCGGTCGAACAGGTCGGCCCGGTCCATTTTACCGATAAGATGAGGGCTGCTCGCCGAATAAAGAATGATGCCCCGATGATCAACCAGAAGGATTGAAGAGTTGGGGTAGGTATTGTCGCTTTTAAGCAGGTCCCGGTATCTTTCAAGGGCGATGGCGACCGACGCCGCTCCGGCGATATTCCCGGAAACGTCCCGTATTGGATAGCTGAAACTGATGGTGGGCTTCTTGAGGAGCGTGCCGGCCTCATATTCGCCGGAGGAGAAATTTCCCGAGGTGATGGCGTTCCTGACGTGCCGCTGGTCGAGGTGCGACGTTGAGCCGCTCGCCGGAATGGCTGATACCCACAACGAGCCTGATTTGTCCTGAAGGCCGATATTGTCGTACTGGGGATTCGATTTAATGATTTCCGCAAGCAGGTTGCCCGTTTCGACCCCGTCATGCTTCCGGACCGAGGGCAGGTGGGTCAGGGTGATCAGCAATTGCTCCACTCCCGCTGCGAGGATATTCTGACTATTGGCGATCTGGGCGGCGAATCCTGCGACCAGCGAGGTGGCATCGTCAATATCATTAGCCCGTTCCCTGATGCCCGAATAGACGATAATTCCCGTGGGCACGACCGTCATGAGGATGATCAGGATTATGATGTGTTTTCGTATGGACATGGAGAACGGCTCCGCCCCGCGATGGTGTCGATGCTGCAAGCGGCTGCCTGCATGAAAAAGTCCGATCAAGAATATAGCAATCCGAAAACAAATGCTATAATAAGCAAAAAACAGACGAGCGCCGGCTTCTGTCGGCAGGTCGATGGTTTTCGGCGACAGCATGCTGCTTGCCCGGTCGGTGGTCGTGGTGGACAAGGGCGGCATAGTCCGTTACATGCAGGTGGTTCCCGAGCTTTCCCATCTGCCCGACATGGAGACGGCCTTCACGAGAGCACTGGCCCTCAGCGTCAAGTAGGCGGAGCATAGTATTTTCAGCGGTTGCAATGACGCTTCAGATAACCCCCGCTCCCTGACGGGAGGACCCTTCGGGGCCGGAAGGGGCTTGGGAGTTGATGAAGCCAATATGCTCATGTTACAAGGCGGCAGTAGTTACGGAGGAGTCCAATACATGGCAGGGAGGGATAAAGGTGAACGTGATCGTGGATTTGTGCATTGTGCCGATTGGCGTCGGTGTGTCGTTGTCGCCCTATGTTGCCGCCTGTGAAAAGGTGCTCTCGCAGGCTGGCCTGAAGTTCACGCTGCATGCGAACGGAACGGACATCGAAGGTGAGTGGGATGCGGTGTTCGCCACTGTCAAGCGGTGCCACGAGGTCGTGCATGGGATGGGCGCCCCCCGGATCTCCACGACCATAAAGGTGGGAACGCGCACGGACCGCATCCAGACCATGGAGGACAAGGTGAAAAGCGTGAAGAGCAAGCTGGGAGAGGTGCAGGTTGAAGGTGTCTGAACAGCGCGGCGATGTCTCCAATATCGTGCTGATCGGGATGCCGGGGGCCGGCAAGAGCACGGTCGGCATCATTCTCGCCAAGTCGGCCTCGCTCGGCTTCATTGACACCGATGTCCTCATCCAGGCGTGTGAGGGGCGCTCATTGCAAAGTATCGTGGACTCCCAGGGGTACCTGGCACTGCGCCGGATCGAGGAACGGGTTCTGCTTGGCCTCGGGTGCCGCGGCCATGTCATCGCCACGGGCGGAAGCGCCGTCTACAGCCCTGCCGCCATGGTGCACTTGGCGGAGGGGGGGCGCATCGTTTTCCTCGATGTTGACCTGCCCACCCTGGAGTCCAGGTCCCTGGACCTGGGGAGAAGGGGGATTGCAAAGCGTCCCGGCCAGAGTTTTGCCGAGCTCTTTGCAGAACGGCGCGGCCTGTACGAGGCGTATGCGGAGGTGACGATCGACTGCCGGGGGCTCACCCACGACACGGTCTGCACGGAGATCCTCCGCCGGCTGCAAATGTTTATTGTCTAGCAGGCTATTGAACAACCTCTGAGGGGAGGTTCCGATGTCCATTCTTCGCCACATTGCCCAATTGGGGCACCCGGTCCTCCGTCAGGAAACCGGTCTTATCGGCGACCACGCCGATCCGGTCCTGCAGGCGCTGGTTGACGATATGCTGGCTACCATGGCCGAGGCGGGCGGCGTCGGCATCGCCGCACCGCAGGTGTATGAGCGGTTGCGCCTGTTCATCGTGGCTTCCCGTCCCACCCCCCGTTATCCCAACGCCCCGTCGATGGAGCCGACCGCCATGCTCAACCCGGAGATTCTCTGGCAGTCGGATGAGACCGAGAAGGGGTGGGAGGGGTGTCTGAGCGTGCCCGGCATCCGCGGCCTGGTGCCGCGCAGCCTGCGTATCGGCGTGCGCTACCTGTCCCGCACGGGCGAGGCTCGCGAGGAGGAGCTGTCCGGCTTCGTCGCCCGGGTCTTCCAGCATGAATACGACCACATCAGCGGCCTGGTTTTTCTGGACCGGGTGGCAAACAATCGTGAACTGCTCAGTGAGCGGGAGTACCTGCGGCTCGTCTCGGCCGGATAATCCATGGCATGGGCCTGAATCGCGAGGCCTTCACGGCTCCTCTCGCTGAGCATGCCTCAGTCTCGGCGTTGCAGGCCGTATCTCCACCGGGACGGAGGACAAACGGCACAGTTGGCGGCGCTACATGGGCGGCGCTGGACCCCGGCATGTCGCTCGCTCCGCCGTGCAGGCGTCACAGGTTCAGGGTGAAGTGTTCCCTGGGGCCGCACCGGCCATGTAATGCACGTCAGAACAGGAGGCATGATATGAAACACCACCCGCGTATCGCACTGGCAGCGATAATGCTTGTCCTGGCCATCTGCTGCCACACCCCGGCCATGGCCGCCCCCGAGGCGGCGGAATACCGGCTTTCCAGGGGGCAGACCGTGTACGTGCCGGTCTATTCCAATGTTTTCAGCGGGCCGAAAGCTCTGCCTTTCAGCCTGGCAACCATGCTGAGCATCCGGAATGTGGATCTGCACAACCAGGTGAGGATCACCGCCATAGAGTACCACGACACGGGCGGCAAACTGCTCCGCTCGCACCTCGACAAACCGTTGACGCTGCCGCCGCTGGGATCGACGTCTATCTACCTGGGAGAGCAGGACACGTCCGGCGGGTTCGGGGCCAGTTTCGTCGTCCGCTGGGATGCCCGCACGGTCATCAACGCGCCCATCGTGGAATGCGTCATGATCGGCGCCAAATCGGGACAGGGGATCTCCTTTGTCAGTCACGGGCAGGTGATTAAGGAAAACACGCGCTGACAGCAGGCAGTAAACAGATGATTTTTACCGGCCGGGATGTTATAGTCCCTGCCCACAAGCAGGTTTGAATCCCATGGGGGGACGCGGGCAATGGCAGAACAGAAGATCTATCTGGTGGGGGCGGGCATCACGGGCTGGGAGGGCTTCGGCTCCAAGGCGCTGGAGATCATCGGCAAGTCCGGGGTGATGATCGGCCACCAGCGGCATCTGGACTGCTTTCCCGATTATGTCGGGGAAAAGATGCCCCTGGGCGATCTTTCCGAACTGCTTGATTTCCTCAAAAAGACCGAAAAGCGCGTGGCCCTGCTGGCTTCGGGCGATCCCACCTTCTTCGGCGTCTCCCGGTTCCTGCTGCGCAACCTGCCGAAGGAGCGCATCGAGATATTTCCCAATGTCACCAGCATGCAATACGCCTTTGCCCGCATCAAGGAGCCGTGGGACGACGCCATCTTCGTGTCGGTGCACGGCCGCGGGATGCATCCGGCGGTGGACAAGATCGTGGCCGCCGAGAAGGCCTGCGTCCTGACCGACAAGGTCAACACCCCGGCCGCCATTGCCGCCGAACTGGTCGAGCGGGGCGCGGAGGGGTACGAAGCGTGGCTGTGCGAGGACCTGGGGCTGGCGGGCGAGAAGTTCACCAAGACCACGGTGCGCGGCCTGCTGGAACTGAAGCCTTCCGACCTCAATATCCTGATCCTGATCCGGACCTATGAGCCGAACCTGATCCACTATCCGTTGATCGGCATCGACGATGAGGAATTCCAGACTTCGAAAAAGCTGATCACCAAGCAGGAAGTGCGGGCCGTCACCCTGGCCAAGCTCCAGTTGCAGGACGACCTGGTACTGTGGGACGTGGGGGCCGGCAGCGGCTCCGTCTCCATCGAGGCGTCCAACCTGATGCCCAATGGCCGTATCTTTGCCGTGGAACAGAATGCCCAATGCCTGACCTTTATCCGGGAAAACCTGAAGAAATTCCTGGCCCGCAACGTGAAGCTGGTGGAAGGGGAGGCGCCCGATGCTCTGGATGAACTGCCGGACCCGGACCGGGTCTTCATCGGCGGGTCCGGCGGCCGCCTGGAGGAGATCATCGTTACGGTGGACAGCCGCCTCAAGCCGGAGGGGGTGGTGGTGCTGAACGCCGTGACCCTGGACACCCTGACCAAGTCGGTGGAATTCCTGGAGGATCACGGTTTTACGACCGAGGCAGCCTGCGTCAATATCGCCAAGACGCGTAACCTGACCGAGTACAAGATGTTCGAGGCTCAGAACCCGGTCTACGTGATCACCGCCCGCAAAGGGAGCGAATAGTGGCAACGATTTACGCCGTCGGGGTCGGGCCGGGCGATCCCGAGCTTTTGACCCGCAAGGCCGAACGCATCCTGCGCAAGGCGGACGTGATCCTGGCCCCGGTATCCAACCCCTCCGAGGCCAGCGTCGCCCTGGCGACGATTCGCGAGTTCCTGGATGAAAGCCGCCAGGAGGTCATTGTCCACCAGTTCCCCATGACCGCGGACAAGGCCCGTTTGATGGCCGCCTGGCAGGAGGCGGCCGCCCTGATCGCCGTCCGGGCCGAGGCCGGCAAGGACGTGGCTTTCGTGACCATCGGCGACCCCCTCTTCTATTCCACCTTTATCTACCTGCAGCGCATCCTGCGGGAGATTTGTCCCCATATCCCCCTGGAGATCGTTCCCGGCATCTCCAGCGTCAACGCTGCTGCGGCCCGGGCCGGCATACCGCTGGTGGAGGCCGATGAAAAAATGGCGGTCATCCCCGCCACCGCCGGCGTGGAGAAGATCGCCTTTGCCCTGGCGAGGTTCGAGACGGTGGTCGTGCTCAAGGTCAAGCCGCTCTTCGGGGATATCCTGGAGCTGATCCGGCAGACGGGCCGCGAACAAAGCACGGTCTTCGTGGAACGGGTCGGGAGCGACCGCCAGAAGGTGCTGACCGATTTTTCCGAGATCGCCGCCCATACCCCCGATTACCTCTCCCTGATGATCATCAGATGTTCCTGCTGAAGCTTGCCGTCGCCAACCTGGTCATCATCGCCTGTGTGCTGCTGGGCAGACGCGTTCCCTCCCTGGGCGGCCTGATCGCCACCATGCCGCTCATCAGCCTGATCGTCCTGGCCTGGCTGGCCACGGACCGGCCGGGGGACGGGGCGCTCATCACCGGCTATACCAGGGGGGTGTTGTGGGGCCTGGTGCCCACCTGTGCCTTTTTTGCGGCGGCCTACCTGTGCCTGCGGAGGGGGATGGGATTGCCGGCGGCGTTGGGAGCGGGGGGAGTCCTGTGGCTAGGTGGTGCGCTCATGCACCAGTGGCTGCTGCGCTGAACATGCAAGCAACAACGCCTTTCCGAAATTGCCGGAAAGGCGTTGTTGTTTCTGGTTTCACAAAGGTAGGTGGTTCTGGTCGGGAAAAATGCTTGGGCGTCTTCAATGAGTAATAATAACGGTCCTGTCTCAGATATCTTCATTCGGCACCCACAAATGCGGCAACCGTTCCTCAATCAATTGCTCGATCACATCCGCCTGCATCCGGTCTCTCGTGCGCTTCTGCGTGTCCCGGTCCGGCGACATGCCGGCCATCCATCGTTTGAACTTCACAAATGATTCGGGCGAAACGGTAATCATCCTGGCCATGTGCCCGCTGGTGGCGACGATCATCTGAGACATACGGGGACCGTTCAGCGGAACCCCCGCTCGGCGTGCCTGCATGGCATAGAAGTCGTCATCATGATCCGTCACCTGGAGCGGGTTGGGATCCCCTTCGTGAGCTTCCCGGCGGAGGATGTCCACTTCAAAGCCGTCGCTGTTGACCGCCTTGGAGGGATCGCCTTCCACAAGCATGAAGGTTTTATCGACTTTTCTGAGGACGCCAAGGAAGTGCGGTACCTCTGCGCGCTTGATGGTGGTAATGAATGAAACACGGCTCCTCCGGGTGTCCCGGAGGAGATCTATGTCCCGGGTGGCGGTAATGTCGCTATTGAGAAAGACACCGGCGGCCGCTTCGTAGGCATACATAGCATGGGTGCCGATCACGACAAAGTGCTCGGAGAGACCGGACTTGGCTAGGCGGGTGAGGATATCGGCCAGAAGCTTGGGGGCACGGCCGACATGCAGAGCCCGGTTCATCTTTTGGTGGCGCTCCAGGGCTGTGCGCAGGCCGGCGAGGCGTTGTTGTGCCATTGCCTTGCGGTCTACGAACCGGCTATAGACCCCCTCTGTCTCGGGAGACCGGGGGCCGAGGCTCCTTTGGGCACCTGATGCCGCTGTCGTCCTGATCAGATATTCACCCTCGTTGACCCGGCGCCACAGCATGCCGCCGCGGACGGCAGCAGCTTCCTTTACTGCCGCTTCCCAAGCGGTAAAGGCCGATTGGGCATCGATGAATTGCCTTTGGGCATCTGGGCTAAGTTCAAGCCACATAGCGTTTTTCAATATATTTACCATGTATTTAAATTTATATTGAAAAATATTGTGTGTCAATAAGTTATATCTTTTTGCCGCGGTCGTCATCCGAAGAAGAACGGTACCCGAAAAATAAAAGGCCGTGCGATCAACCCGAGTTGACCAACACGGCCTTTACTGTTTAGATGAAAGAACTGCGTTCCGGACGAATCGTTCTCCCCCTACGCCCATTCTATTTTCAGAGCGTGCTCCCCTTGGCGGGGACGATCTCGTCGGTGGCGGGGGCGGGTGGTGCAGGTGCAGTCGGCGGCGCAGCTGTCGGTTGTTGCATCGCCGGGGCCGGGGCGGGCTGTTCGACCGGCTTGGGCTGTTCCGGGGGCGGTGCCGGTTTGCCGGCCGGGGCGGAATCTTTTTTCTCTACGTCGGCGTCATATTTCAGGAGCGAAATGATATCGTCGAACTGTTTGCCGTAGACCTGGGATTCCTGGGTTTCCCGCAGCAGGATGTCTTTTTGCCGCTGGTCCAGCGTCCGCCTGATGCCGTCAAGGGTTTTGAACTTCAGGTCGGCCTGGGCTGAGAAGTTGGCTTCCGCCTCGCTGAAATCGGGATACTGGAGGTTGATCAGGGGGGGGTATGACAGGATCCGGCCACGGAAGTTGGGGTACTCCCAGAGGATGGTCCCGTCGCCGTCCAGGATCTGGGCGGTCAGGATGAGGTAGTTATAGTCGTTGGTCTGGGACGACAACAACGAACTGGAATATACCTTCTCGTTCCGGGTGAGGCCGCTGACCACCAGCAGCATGACCGCGTCCAGATTGTTTTTCCTGAGATAACTCCGCAATTCATCGGTTTTCCAGAAATATTTATTGTACTGTATCGTAGCGTCGTCGCGCTTTTCGTTGCGGAAGTAGAGGTCGCCGAAGATGCGCTGCGGGTCGCCGTCCAGGAGGGCCACGGTGTAGAAGTTGCCGGTCGCTTTGAGCTTGCGGGCGAGCTGTTGCTCATACTTGCGGTTCATATCGGCAATCAGGCCCACAAGCTGGTCTTTCTCGGGATGCCTGATATCCGAGTTCACATCGATGACGATCGGCGCAACACCCAGCACCTTGACCTTTGCGGCAAAAGACTCCGTGGGAACATTGAAATGGTTCTGGGCGCAGCCGAACAGCAACGCCAGAAACGGCAGCAGGAACAGTCGTCTCATCCTATCCTCCTCATACGTGCGTGGTCCTTCACGATCCCCGTACGTTTTATACCAGATGGCCCGCTCCTTTTCCAGATAATTTGCCGCCGCAACGGCCTGCGGGAGTGCGCTCCCCGGTTCCGCCAGCGGCGCTCCGGCCATGCCTGCCCGGTGCGGAGGCAAGGCCGCCGGGGGAGCATATTTGGTTGACAATGCTTGCGTTCTTCCCGTATTCTTGACAGACAAACCTGCTTATCGAGAGTGGTGGAGGGAAAGGCCCTGCGAAGCCACAGCAACCGGCCAATGAGGCGTCAGGTGCTAATTCCTGCCGAAAGGCAAAGATGAGGGGTGCGCTGTAACCATTGCGTTTCAGCCCCTTCTCATACCGTGTGAAGGGGTTTTTTCATGTCCGTCGGCATTGTCACGGCACAATCCATAGCCTTCCCGTCCGGCATCAGGTTGGACAGCGGGCGCATCCTTGCCCCCATCACACTTGTCTACGAAACCTACGGCACCCTCGACGAATCCCGGTCCAACGCCATCCTGGTGGAACACGCCTGGACCGGCGACGCCCACCTGGCCGGCAAGCACCGTGAGGAAGACGCCAAACCGGGCTGGTGGGACGCCATCGTCGGGCCGGGCCGCCTGCTGGACACGGACCGCTATTTCGTGATCTGTTCCAACGTGATCGGTTCCTGCCACGGCTCCACCGGCCCAGCCTCCCTCAACCCCAAGACCGGCAAGCGTTACAACCTGTCCTTCCCGGTGGTGACCGTGCGCGACATGGTGCGCGCCCAGAAGCTCCTGATCGATAGTCTCGGCATCGAAAAGCTCTTGTGCGTCATGGGGGGGAGCATGGGGGGGATGCAGGCCCTGGAGTGGGCCACCCAGTACCCCGGGAACATCGCTTCGGCCATCGTGCTGGCGACCACGCCGCGCCCTTCTCCCCAGGCCATCTCCCTCAACGCCGTGGCACGCTGGGCTATTTTCAACGACCCCACGTGGCGCAAGGGGGAGTACAAGCACAACCCGAAGGACGGACTGGCCCTGGCCCGGGGCATCGGCCATATTACGTTCCTGTCGGACGAGTCCATGAACACGAAGTTCGGCCGGCGTTTTTCGGCCAAGGACGGCCAGTTCGACTTTTTCGGCCAGTTCGAGGTTGAGCGCTACCTGAACTACAACGGCTACAACTTTGTGGACCGCTTCGACGCCAACTCTTTCCTGTATCTGGCCAAGGCCCTGGACCTTTATGACGTGGCCCTGGGATACGAATCACTGGCCGAGGCCTTTAGCCGGGTGAGCGCGCCGCTGCAGTTCTTCGCCTTTACTTCGGACTGGCTCTACCCCCCCTACCAGACCGAAGAGATGGCCGCTTGCCTGCGCAACCAGGGGAAGCCGGCGGAATACCACCTGATCACGTCTGCATACGGCCACGACGCCTTTCTGCTGGAACACGAAACCTTTGCCCCCCTGGTGCGCACCTTCCTGGAGCGCGCGGAGTTCGGGGAATCCTGAAGACCTCGGATCGTTCTCTCGCAGAGCCCACGGAGAGCACAGAGAAACCCCCGATTTTTTTGATCTTCTCTGTGTCTTTGTGAACCCTGGCGAATGAAGTGAGCGAGTGAGAAAATATTTTGCATTAATGGGAAAGCAGCATGTCATTACTGTTGGATGAGCTCAGGGGCAACGCCCTGTTCAGGCGGCTGCGGCACGGGGTCGGCCGGGCTGTTGCCGACTTCGGCCTGATCGAGGAAGGGGACCGTGTTGCCGTTGCGGTATCGGGAGGGAAGGATTCCTACACCCTGCTGTTGCTGCTGGAGGAGTTGCGCCGGCGCGCCCCTGTCTCATTCGAGCTCGTGGCGGTCAACATCGATTCCGGTTACCCCGGCTACCGCACGGACGTTATCGAGCGGTTCCTGCGGGAGAATGGTTTCACCTGCCGCATGGTGCCCACCGAGCACTACGCCCTTATTCAGGAAAAACGCCGCCCCGGCTCATCCTACTGCTCCATCTGCGCCCGCTTCAAGCGCGGCGCCCTCTATACGGCGGCCCAAGAGCTGGGGTGCAACAAGCTGGCCCTGGGGCACCACCAGGACGATTTCATCGAAACCCTGCTGTTAAACCAGTTTTTTGTCGGCTCGCTCAAGTCCATGGCGGCCTCCATGCTGGCGGACAACGGCGAAACCGTGGTGATCAGGCCGCTCGTGTACCTGGCCGAAGAGGATATCATCCGTTTTTCCCGCGAAGCAGCCCTGCCGGTGGTCTGCTGCTGTTGCCCGGTCTGCGGCACGGCCGACCTGCAGCGCAAGCGGATGAAACGCCTTCTGAAAGAGCTGGAAAAGGACATCCCCCACGTCAAGAACAGCCTGTTGAAGGCGATTTCAAACGTACACCCCCGCCACCTTCTTGATCGGCGCTTGCAGGCGTCGTTCCCCCCCCTTTGCGCGCCCACCCTCTCTGGCGGGGCGGGCGGGGAAGAGGGCTGAAGCATCCTGCAGCAGGTCGAGCCACGCCACGTACCCCCCATACGCAACCACAATCAATCCCAGCAATACTATTGGTTCCATCCTGTACCTCCGCGTCATTTTAGGAAACGATAGCACTAGCCTGTGACAGAAAATGTCGCATTGTGAAGGTGAAGGTCGATTTTTGGCGGGGTGCTCTATGGCATGGAGAGAAGATAAGGAATTGCCGGCCGGTGTGATGGGGAAACTCAGGTTGTTCAAAAATAGTCAGATCGTCGCACCCGCACAAGGGGGCTTTCGAGGACGAAGGCCTGATGGCTGTTTTTCAACAACCTTTCAGGGCTCGCCGCGCTCGCCCTCTCCGGAGAGCAGGACGATATCCACGCGGCGATTCTTGGCGCGGTTTTCGGGTGTGGTATTTTCCGCGACCGGACGGAATTCCCCGTACCCGGTGGCGGATATCTTTTCGGGCTCCGCGTCGTAGTACTTGAGGAGATACTTGAGGACATTGGTGGCGCGGGCGGTTGACAGTTCCCAGTTGGAGGGGAACTGGGCGGTGCTGATGGGGACGTTGTCCGTATGTCCCTCGATCCGCAGGGGATTGTTGTACTGGGTCATGACCTCGGCGATGGTGTTGAGCAGTTCGTGGGCATTCTGCTTGATCTGGGCCTGTCCCGAATCAAAAAAACCGGCCTCTTTGAGGCTGACGATCAGGCCCCGCCGGGTAATGGTGAGGTTGACCTTGTTTTGGGCGCCCTGCTTCACCAGGTAGGCCTCGATGGAAGACTTGATCTGGCGGAAGTCCTTGTCCTCGGCACGGGTGCGCGCCTGACCGCTGCGAGCCCTCCCTGATGGAGCAAGGGACATCTCGGGCTTGATGGTCGGTATAATGCTGATCGGTTTGGACTGGATGACGTTAATCTTCGGCGAAGGGGCGCTGGCGGTTACCATGCCGAAGGACTGCTGAAGCGACTGCATGACCTCCTCGACCTTTTTTTTGTCGGTCTGGGACATGGCGTACAGGGTAGTGAAAACGGCGAACAGAAGGGTGATGAAGTCTGCGTAGGATACCAGCCAGCGCTCGTGATTGGCATGTTTTTCCGGTTCTTTTTTCAGTGCCATGGCCGGTTAGTGGGCGCCTACGAAGGCTTTGAGTTTCTGTTCTATGAAGTGCGGGTTCTCGCCGTTCTGGATGGCGATCAGCCCTTCCAGGATCATGACCCGCCGCAACACCTCTTCCTTCATGCGGATCTTCAGCTTGCTGGCGATGGGGAGACAGATGATATTGGCGGTCATCAGGCCGTAGATGGTGGCGACGAAGGCCACGGCGATGCCGGCCCCCAGCTTGGAAGTGTCGGAGAGGTTGCTCATGACGTGGATCAGGCCGAGGACGGCGCCGATGATACCGATGGTCGGGGCGTAGCCGCCGGCGGCCTCGAAGAATTCGACGCTGTGCTTGGTGTGGTCTTCGTAGGACATGATGTCGGCTTCCAGGGTTTCCCGCAGTTTCTGCGGGTCGATGCCGTCAACCACCAGTGATATCCCTTTCTTGATGAAGGGGTCCCTGGCCGACTGGGCCTCCTGTTCCAGCGAGATGAGGCCGTTGCGCCGCGCCTTGGTGGCATAGTTGATGATGTCCTTGACCACCGCCTCATGATCGACCTTGGGTGGCAGGAAGGCGTTCTTGACATCCTTGAAGGACTTGATGATGGCGGGAAGCGGGAAACTCACGAACGCGGCGCCAAAGGTGCCGCCCAAAACGATCAGGGCGGCCGTCGGCTGGATCAGCGCCTTCATGTGCAGCCCTTCCAGCGCGGCACCGCCGAAAATGGCCCCGAATCCCATCAACAAGCCTATGAGTGTTGCAATATCCATATCCTAGAATTCCTGGCTGTGAAATGGACTGCGTTCGTGCTCTTCGCGATTGTCTGCGGAAAGGTCTCTGTTTAGGGTGGCGCTACGAAAAAGGCCTTTTTTCGTCTTTGCGAGGTACTTTCGGCCGACGGCATTTCCGGCCCGCCGTATGATCCTGGCACGGAACGTTACAACCCTGCTGATGATCTCGGCGGCGGATTCCTTTACAATAAAGTGATGGCCGTTGAAGAGTGTAATGACCGTATCGGGTGTTTCCTCAATACTGACGATGTGGTCAGGGTTGACATACATCACCTGTTTGTCCATACGGGTCAAGGAAATCATAATACCACCGGAGATGTGAATGTTTGTCTATAAATATCAAAAACGCTGTCAGGTCAAGAACTTTTTACCTGAAATTAGAGTAACCACATGATTAATCGACTACAATAAGGCGTCGATGGCCGGGAAGTCGATGTAGCTCTCGGAGATGGAATTGATCAATTCGATCTTTTCCCGGTCGTCCGGCCCGATCTTCGAAACATGCTCCCTGAGGCGGTAGAAAACCTCCGAAGAGGTTTCCTCGATGCGGATATAGGGAATCCCGCTGTCGTGAAGGATCTGTTGGGTAATGCGCGACATGGGGGCATGGCCGCTGATGACCAGACCGGCCAGGCGTTTTCTGAAATCCGGTATGTGGTGCAGGGAAGAAGCGGTGACGATCAACTCGTCCCGCGAGCTGGTCACGATGAGCAGTGTGGCGTCCTCAAGATGGTCGATGACCCGCTGCGACGATGCCGCCCCCAGCTGGATGGTATGGCAGATGCGGCTTCTGTCGCCGGGGTTCCCCTCAAGCGGCAGCCCGAGCATCATGGCCACATGCTGCAAGGTCGGATGGGCCAGGATCGGGTTGTAGTCGAAGGCGCTGGTGACCAGCAGGTCGGTTCCGTCAAAGGCCTTCTTGAGGTAGGCGAGGGAGCCTTCGCGTTTTTCCGGAACGAGTTTGTTGACCATGATGACGCGGACGTCGGCCTTTTCCCGCTCATAGAGCGCCAGGTTAAGCTCCACGGCGTCAATTACGTTGCCGATGCCGCCGTTGGTAACCATGAGCACCGGCGCACCCGCCATGGCTGCCACCCGGGCGTTGTTGGCGCCGACCACCGAGCCTACGCCGCCGTGGCCCGCGCCTTCTATGATCAAAAAGTCGTATTTCCGCTCCAGCTGGTGGATCGCCCCGGCGATGAGGGTGCGGGGGATTTCCGGGGAAATCTTGCCGTCCAGGAATTTCCTGGTCGAGCCGGGGGTAAGGGTCATGGGCGACATGAGATAGGCGTCGTCATCCAGGCCATAAACGTTTGCCATCATGGCGGCGTCCATGTCCATCGTCAGGCCGTTGTACTCGATGCATTTGGGGCCGAGCGGCTTCACAAAGCCGACCCGCTCATATTTTTTGCGCGCCAGGTGCATGAGCGACAGGCTGATGGTGGTCTTTCCGCAATGCTGCCCGGTGGCGGCTATGAATATCTTCTTGCAGGTCATGGGGCTTCTTCTGTCCTTCCCGAAACCGTATCAATCCGGCCGGTCGTCATCGAGGTCTGGTCGTATCCCTCAAGAAACCGGAGAAAGTGCTCTTCGCCGGCCTGGAAACGCAGAAACCGCACCCCCATGCCACTTTTCTTGGCCAGATGAAAGAGGTTCTGCGGCACCTTCTTTGCCCACATGACCCGGCCGTCAACCTGAATCAGGGTGTCGTCAACGGTGAACTCGATCCTGATCCTGCTGTTAGGCGGGCAGACATTGGCGGTTTTGATGAACATGCCGGTTGTGGATACGTCCTCGCTGAATGCCACGCGGTTGGCGCCGTCCAGGCCGAAACGGACGGTTAAACGTTTTCTGAGCCGCCGTATAATCCTCTTTTCGGTCATTCTGCCCTCAAACTGAAGTGCTTATTGCGCTACGGAAACGCGATCACTATATCACAAAACAGCGGATGAGGGAGAAGATTTGAAAATGCCCGGATACCACTTTTCTCCACCCTCCGTTGTGACGGCATAAATTCAATTGACAGACCCGCGGCAATACACTAGGTTAGTGTAAACGCTGGGGGAGTTTCGACTGAGAGCGGCGGCAGGCCGCGACCCTTAGTACCTGATCCGGGTAATGCCGGCGTAGGGAAGCGCAAACATTTGATGTTCCAAGCCGCTTCCGCGGCTTTTTGCGTTTTTTTGGGTGTTTAAAAACAGCCATCAGGCCTTCGTCCTCGAAAGCCCTTTCGTGCGGCGTAGCGCTGCGGTCCCTCACCCAATCCCTCTCCCGGAGGGAGAGGGCACGGCATGCTCTCCCCCTCTGGGGGAGAGATAGAGAGAGAGGGCTGCCTCCTCAGGACCGTCTGTGGGTGCTATTTTTGAACAACCCGGTTTTCGACAGCCTGTTCGTGACCCGTGCGATTAGCTGTAGCGGGTGCTGAAGGAGAAAACATGCACATTACACTGAATGGCGAGGCCGTGGACATCGCCGAGGGAAGCACGGTAGCGGGACTTCTGGAACATCTGCAACTGCCGCGCGAACGGGTGGCGGTGGAGGTCAACCTGGATATCGTTCCCAAGGCGGCCTACGACGGTCATGGACTGTCGGAGGGAGACAGGGTAGAGGTCGTCCACTTCGTGGGCGGGGGATAAAGGGCACGCAGGGGGCGAGGCGGGGGAGACCGTTCCCCGGATCCGTGCCGCAAGCCACAACATTGTTGTACAAGGAGATACTTTGCCATGACAATCAAGAATGATACCTGGATGATCGCCGGCCGCGAATTCACCTCCCGCCTGATGGTGGGCACCGGCAAATACGCCAGCTTCCAGCAGACGGCCGAAGCCCTGGCTGCTTCGGGGGCCGAGATCATCACCGTGGCGGTGCGACGGGTCAACCTTGACCGGAGCAAGGAATCGCTCCTGGATTATATCGATCCCAAGAAATACACCCTGCTTCCCAACACCGCCGGCTGCTACACGGCCGACGACGCCGTGCGCACCTGCCGCCTGGCCCGCGAGGCAGGCATGTCCGATTTCGTCAAGCTCGAGGTGCTGGGAGACGAGAAGACGCTCTTCCCGGACAACGAGGAGCTGCTCAAGGCCGCCAGGATTCTCGTCAAGGAAGGTTTCACCGTCCTGCCCTATACCAGCGACGACGTGATCATGTGCCGGAAGCTGGAGGATATCGGCTGCGCCGCGGTCATGCCGCTGGGGGCGCCCATCGGCAGCGGCCTGGGGATTCGCAACCCTTATAACATCAGGATCATCCTGGAGACGGTCAAGATCCCGGTAATCGTGGATGCCGGGGTCGGTTCGGCCTCCGATGCGGCCGTCGCCATGGAGCTGGGCTGCGCCGGCGTGCTCATGAACACCGCCATCGCCGGGGCCCAGGATCCCATCGCCATGGCGCGCGCCATGAAACTGGCCGTGGAGGCGGGCAGGCTGTCCTACAAGGCCGGGCGGATTCCCCGCAAGCTTTATGCTAACGCCTCCAGCCCGCTGGACGGCATGATCTAGAGGTTGTTGAAAAGCAGCCATCAGGCCTTCGTCCTCGAACCTCTTCTGCGGGTGCGACGATCTGGCTATTTTTGAACAACCTGAATTTCTGGATAACTCTGTTAGTTTAATTCCCATATCCCCATGAAACCAGTCGATTTTTCCCTGTACCTGATTACCGACCGCACCCAGACTGCGGGCCAGCCCCTCGTGGACGTGGTGCGCGCCGCCCTGGCCGGCGGGGTGCGCGCCGTGCAACTGCGGGAAAAGGACCTGCCGGACGACGAGTACGCGGAGCTTGCCCGGACGCTCAGGTGCGTGACCAGGGAGTTCGGCGCCGCGCTCTTTATCAACAGCCGGGTCGATATCGCCCTGGCCGTGGGAGCCGACGGCGTCCACCTGGGGGCGGCCTCCGCGCCCGTGGCAGAGGTGCGTGGGCGGTGCGGCCGGGCGATGCTGATCGGCTATTCCAGCCACGGCCTGGCGGAGGCGCGCCGCGCGGTGCGCGACGGGGCGGATTTCATCACCTTCGGCCCGGTCTTTGCCACCCCTTCCAAGGCTGCCTATGGGGAGCCGCTGGGGTGCGCCGCCTTGCAGCGGGCGGTGGAGGCGCTGCCGGTCCCGGTGTTCGCCCTGGGCGGCGTGAAGCCGGAAAATCTGCCCGCGGTGCGGGAGGCCGGCTGTTCCCGCATTGCCCTGATCTCGGCCGTCAGCGCCGCTCCCGACCCCGGCCGCGCGGCCCGGGAACTCCTGGCAAGCCTGGGAAACCCGCTGCCCACGGCCGTCCACCACGAACTGCGCATCAACTCCTATGGCCATTACCTGCGGCGGCGCTTCGGCTGCCGGATCAGCAAAGTCAACGTGGATGCCGGTTTCACCTGTCCCAACCGGGATGGCAGCAAGGGAACCGGCGGTTGCATCTACTGCAACAACGTCTCCTTCTCCCCCAAGGATACCCAGCCGGTCATCCCGCTGGAAGAGCAGTTCTCGGCGGGTAGGGAATACCATCGGCGCCGCCTCGGCTCAGAGAAGTTCATCGTCTATTTTCAGAAATACACCAACACCTACGCCTCCGTGAACGTGCTGGCCGACCTCTACCGCCGCGCTCTGGCCCAGCCGGATGTGATCGGTATCTCGGTCGGCACCCGGCCCGACTCCTTGACGGACGAAGCGCTGGAACTGCTGACGGAGATCGCCCGGGAGCATTACGTCTGCCTGGAACTGGGGCTACAATCCGGGGATGACGCCATCCTGGGGCGTATCAATCGCGGCCATACCGTGGACGATTTCGTCACTGCCGTGGAGCGGGCGGCGGGGAGGAGCTTCGACATCTGCGCCCATCTGATCCACGGTTTTCCCGGGGAACGGCGGGAGGAATTCCTCAAAAGCGCCGACCTGATCGCCTCCCTCCCCATCGACTCGGTCAAGCTCCACCAACTCCATGCCGTGGCAGGGACCGAACTGGCCGCCATGTACCGCCGCGGCGAATTCGCGCCGCTTACCCTGGAGAAGTACGTGACCGCGGCCGCCGATTTCCTGGAGCGCCTGCCGGCCCGTGCCACGGTCCAGCGGCTCTACGGTTCGGCGCCGCTGGCGATCTGCGTTGCACCCCGCTGGGGCCTGAAGAACAACCGGATGTGGTTTACGGTGGTCAACGAGCTGCGGCGGCGCGGCACATGGCAGGGGTATCTGGTAGGTTAGGGTCCTGTGTGCGCCGGAGGACGGGACTGTATTCGTTTTCCGGCGGGAAAGTGCTTTTTTCGCCCGCCCGGCGGTGCTATAGTAACCGACCGCAAAGATGTCACACCTCTGCCGCATTTAAAAAGAATCGAGGAGATGGAATATGTCCGATCTGCGCGTCCGTTTCGCACCCAGCCCCACCGGCTACCTCCATGTGGGGGGAGCCCGCACCGCCCTGTTCAACTGGCTTTTGGCCAGAAAGCAGGGGGGCGCCTTCATTCTGCGCATTGAGGACACGGACGTTGAACGCTCCACCCAGGCCTCCATCGACGCCATACTGCAGGCCATGGAATGGCTGGGGCTTGATTGGGACGAGGGGCCCTTTTACCAGACCCACAACTTCGATCTCTATCGGGAATATGTCCGGAAGCTGCTGGAGGCGGGCAAGGCCTACAGGTGCTACTGCACGGCCGAAGAGTTGGAAGCCAAGCGCGAACAGGCCATGAAGGAGGGGCGCAAGCCCAAGTATGACGGCACCTGCCGCGAGCGGAGCGGCCAGCCGGCCGACCGGCCGTTCGTCGTCCGCTTCCGTGCTCCCCAGGAGGGGGAGGTGGCCTTTGACGACCTGATCAAGGGGCGTATCGCCTTCCCGGCCGAAGAGTTGGACGACCTGATCATCCAGCGGAGCGACGGAACGCCGACCTACAACTTCTGCGTGGTGATCGACGACGCCATCATGAAGGTCACCACCGTGATCCGCGGCGACGACCATGTCAACAACACCCCGCGCCAGATCCAACTCTATGAGGCCCTGGGCTTTCCGGTGCCCCGGTTCGCCCATGTGCCCATGATCCTGGGGGATGACAAGGCCCGTCTCTCCAAGCGCCACGGCGCCACCAGCGTGATGGCCTACCGCGACATGGGCTTTCTGCCCGAAGCGCTGCTCAACTATCTGGTGCGTCTGGGGTGGAGCCACGGCGACGACGAGATTTTCAGCCGCGAGGAGATGATCCAAAAGTTCGACATCGCCAATATCGGCCGCTCCGCCAGCGTCTTCAACACCGAGAAGCTGTTGTGGCTGAACGCCCATTATATCAAGAATGGCGACCCGGCCCGGCTGGCCGGGCTGCTGCTGCCCCACCTGGAAAAGCGTGGCATCGTCCCCCAGGACGGGCCCGAGGTGGCCGCGGTGGTAAAGACTCTCCAGGAGCGGGCACAGACCCTGGAAGAGATGGCCGAGCGGGCCGCGTTCTATTTCAAGGCCCCGGAATCTTACGACGAGGCGGCCCTGGCCAAGTTCGACAAGGACCACCTGCGGGCGGTCTACGACACGGTGGCCGCCCGGCTGGCAGCTTCCCCCGCCGCCACGGCCGCGGAGATCGATGCCCTGTTCAAGGAGATCTGCGCCGACAAGGGGTGGAAGATGGGGCAGGTGGGGCAGCCGGTGCGCATCGCCCTGTCCGGCGGCACCCAGGCCCCCGGCATCGGCGAGATCGTGGTGACCCTGGGGATCGAAGAGACTATCAAGCGGATCGCCGGGGCGCGGGAGACCGTGGCGGCATAGCGCTGGTTGTTGAAAAACAGCCATCTCGCCGCCGTCCTCGAGAGCCCCTTTGTGCGGCGTAGCGCTGCTACGCCTCCGCGGGACTCTCTGCGGATGCGACGATCTGGCTATTTTTGAACAACCAGAGTCTCTCAGCAACCAGGCATATCCTGATTGGAGACGTACTGCGCCTCAAATTGAGCTGGACCCACTATCGGATGCTGATGAGAATAGCGGAATAACGGCATGTCCATATTCAACCTGACCACATCCTACACCCCCCGCGGCGACCAGCCCCAGGCCATCGCCGAACTGGTGGAAGGGGTCGAGCGCGGCGACCGGCACCAGGTGCTCCTGGGGGTGACCGGTTCGGGCAAGACCTTCACCGTGGCCAACGTCATCGCCCAGACCGGCCGGCCGGCCCTGGTGCTGGCCCCCAACAAGACCCTGGCGGCCCAGCTCTACGGTGAATTTAAGGAGCTTTTCCCCGACAACGCCGTGGAGTACTTCGTCTCCTACTACGACTACTACCAGCCGGAAGCCTACCTCCCCACCACCGATACCTTCATCGAGAAGGACTCCTCCATCAACGACGAGATCGACAAGATGCGCCACTCGGCCACCCGCAGCCTCCTGACCCGGCGCGACGTGATCATCGTGGCCTCGGTCTCGTGCATCTACGGCATCGGCTCGCCCGAGGCCTATGCCAGCCTGCACATCTTCTTCCACCAGGGGGAGGAGTACGGCCGCGACACCTTGTTGCGAAAGCTGGTGGAGATCCAGTACGAACGCAACGATATGGATTTCCACCGCGGCACCTTCCGGGTGCGGGGCGACGTGGTGGAGGTCTTCCCGGCCTACGACAGCGACAAGGCGCTGCGCATCGAATTCTTCGGCGACGAGGTCGAGGCCATCAGCGAAATCGACCCGCTGCGGGGGGCGGTACTCCAGAAATTGACCAAGTGCGCCATCTACCCGGCATCCCATTACGTCTCCACCCGGGAGACCCTGGAACGGGCCGTGGAGCAGATCCGCACCGACCTGGGGGAGCGCATCCGCCATTTCCGGGAGCGGAACATGCTGCTGGAAGCCCAGCGCATCGAGCAGCGCACCTTCTTCGACATCGAGATGATGGAGGAGATGGGCTTCTGCCAGGGGATCGAGAACTATTCCCGTTATTTCGACGGCCGTCGGGAGGGGGAACCCCCCTATACCCTGATCGACTATTTCCCCGAGGATTTCGTGCTCTTCGTGGACGAATCCCATATCACCATCCCCCAGGTGGGGGGGATGTACCGGGGCGACCGCAGCCGCAAGGAGACCCTGGTGCAGTATGGCTTCCGCCTGCCCGCGGCCCTGGACAACCGGCCGCTCAACTTCCAGGAGTTCGAGCGGCGCATCCGCCAGGCGGTGTACGTCTCGGCCACGCCGGCGGATTTCGAGATGGAGCGGAGCGGCGGCGTCTTCGTGGAGCAGGTCATCCGCCCCACCGGGCTGGTGGACCCTAAGATCGAGGTCAGGCCGGCCACGGCGGGGAGGCAAATCCCCCTAAATCCCCCTTTGGCAAAGGGGGACTTCACACCTCCCCCCTTTGAGAAAGGGGGGGCGGAGGGGATTTCCGTCGGCCAGGTGGACGATCTCCTCCATGAGGTCCGGGAGACCGTGGCCAGGGGCGAGCGGGTGCTGGTGACCACCCTGACCAAGCGCATGGCCGAGGAGTTGACCAACTATTACCAGGAGTTGGGTGTCAAGGTGCGCTACCTGCACTCGGACATCGTCACCATCGAGCGGATGCAGATCCTGCGCGATCTCAGGCTGGGGGAATTCGACGTGCTGGTGGGCATCAACCTGCTGCGGGAAGGGCTGGACCTGCCGGAGGTCTCCCTGGTGGCCATCCTGGACGCGGACAAGGAGGGGTTCCTCCGTTCCACCCGTTCCCTGATCCAGACCTGCGGCCGGGCCGCCCGCAATGTGGGTGGCCGGGTGCTCATGTACGCCGATACGGTGACCCGCTCCATGCAGGCCTGTATCGACGAGACCGAGCGCCGCCGCGCCAAACAGCTGGCCTACAATGAAGAGTTCGGCATCACCCCCGAGACAGTCAGGAAGGGGATGCGGACGATCCTGGAATCCATCGAGGAGAAGGATTATTACACCCCGGCGGGTGGCGCGGACATGGCGGCCGAGACTGCCGAGGAGTACGTGGCGCCCAGGGAGATTCCCAAGCTGGTCAAGAAGCTGCGCAAGGAGATGCTGGCGGCGGCCAAGGCCCTGGATTTCGAGAGCGCCGCCAAGCTGCGGGACCGGATCAAGCGGCTGGAGGAGATGGAGCTGGCGCTGCGCTGAGTCTTTACGTTTAGTTCTACAAATGTTTTTTGCGGATCACAGGATCGAAGCTTGACATTGAACCCCGAACGCTTCACCAGCCGTTATCACGAAACCGGCACCCTCGACCCCGCGACGGTCACGGCCTTTCAGAAGGCGATCCTGGCCCACCATCGCGCCAACCCCCGCCCCATGCCGTGGCGCGAGACCCGTGATCCCTATTGCATCCTGATCTCCGAGATCATGCTCCAGCAGACCCAGGTGGAGCGGGTGAAAACCAAGTGTGCCGAGTTCCTGGCGGCCTTTCCGACGCTTGCCGACCTTGCCGCCGCGCAACTGCCGGAGGTATTGCGGGTGTGGCAGGGGCTGGGGTACAACCGCCGCGCCCTGGCCCTCAAGCGGTGCGCCGAGGAGATCGCAGAGCGCTTTTCCGGTCAATTCCCCGCCACGATAGAGGAACTGGAGTCCCTGCCCGGCATCGGCCCCTACACGGCACGGGCCGTGGCCGCCTTTGCCTTCGGGGCCGCGGAGCCGTTCATCGAGACCAATATCCGCACGCTCTTCATCCATTTCTTTTTCCACGGCAGGGACAAGGTGGCGGACCGGGAGATCATGCCCCTGGTCGCCGCGACCCTGGACAGGAGCGATCCCCGCACGTGGTACTACGGGTTGATGGATTACGGCGTGATGCTCAAGCAGAACCATCCCAACCCGGGCCGCCGCAGCGCCCACCACACCCGGCAGTCGAGATTCGAGGGGTCGAACCGCCAGTTGCGCAGTCGTCTGTTGCGAGCGGTCATGGCACAGCCGGGGATAACGGCAAAGGCGTTGGCCGAACTGCTCGGGGCGGAGCCGGAGGCGGTGAAGCGCAACCTTGAGGCCATGGAGCGCGAGGGATTTCTTTGCAAACAGGGGAAGGGGATGGGGATAAGGGGATAAGGCTGTTAACAACCTCCCGAAACAGGAAGAGGGCAGCGTCGATGCTGCCCTCCCTTGAAACCTGTCAACCGTTCAAACGGTTACTGTTTGTGGCAGTCCTTGCAGGAGGTCGGGCCTTTGGCCATGGTGCTGTGGCAACCTTTGCAGGTCTTGTGGGCCCAGTCCTTGCCAAAGCCTTCGATCTTGCCGCCGGCTGCGGAGGCATGGCACTTGGTACAGTCCTTCAGCATTTCCTGATGGGCCTTGTGATTGAACGTGACGCCTCTCTTCAGGGTGATCACGTCGGCGGCAAAAGCGGTCCCGGCAAAAGCTGCGATGGCGAGGATGGCGATTACGGTCTTTTTCATGTTTTTTCTCCTTGATGGTGTTGTGCTGCAAAAATTCGTATACGCGATAATGCATGTTAAGGTCTGGGTCCGTCAATCATTTTTTTCCCGGAGCCTGCCCGGTCCTCCCCCTGTCCCGGTGTTTCCCGCAGCCGGTCCCGGCGCGTGCCCCCACTCAGATGTCCGACGCTTTTTTCATTTCCCATCTGTTCTATTACACTTCATATGCCAAAAGCTCCATTCAGTTTAATATTCTGAAATGATTAGTGTTATTGGCTGTGCTGACGATCCCGTCCCTCTGTTCGCTACCCCAATTAAGGTAGAAGCGTATTCTTTTGCGTCATACCGATTCCAAATCAAGGCGCTATTCTCGCGTTGGCTCGTCTCCGGCTCCTCAACGTACGCCACGGTCCGCCTTCGCCGCCTCAATCCCCGCCACCTTGATTTCATCCTTGCTTTTAAATTGGTGTCACCTGCCCTTCGCAACCTGAAAAAGCCTTGCCATGCGACCGTGTTCATGTAAAATTCCCGAAGGACGGAATACCAATGATGGAGGATGTTATGAAACATTTCAGCAATAAGCGCGGTTTCACCCTTATCGAGATCATGGTGGTGATCGTCATCCTGGCGCTTCTGGCCGCGCTGGTCGGGCCCAAGATCATGGGCCGCACCGATGACGCCAAGATCCAGACCACCAAGACCCAGATCAGGAACCTGGAGTCGGCTCTGAAGCTCTATAAGCTCGATAACGGCGTTTACCCCGCCACGGAGCAGGGGCTGAATTCCCTGGTGACGAAACCGACCGTGGGGGTCATACCCAAGAACTATAAAGAGGGGGGCTACCTGGAGAGCAAGAGCGTGCCCAAGGATGGCTGGGGCAATGACTTTCTCTATGTCTCGCCGGGCGAGCATGGTGACTATGACCTCTACTCCTATGGCGCCGACGGTGCCAAGGGGGGTGAGGGGAAGAACGCCGATATCAGCAGTTGGGATCTGAAATAGTGGTTTTTTCCTATTTAACAGTTGAAATTTTGTGTTTCTGCGTTATAGTGGACCGCCTAACCTATTATTTTAATTATGAATAAAAGTTTTTAGCCGGTCTAAAGCACGATTCCCTATTATCCGTGAGGAGGCAGCACTATGGCGCAGAAGTATGTCTATTTTTTTGGCAACCGTCAGGCCGAGGGCCGGGCAGAGATGAAAAACCTGTTGGGGGGCAAGGGGGCCAATCTGGCTGAAATGACCAGTATCGGCCTGCCGGTCCCGCCCGGTTTTACCATCACCACCGAGGTCTGCACCGAGTTCTACAAGAACAACCAGACCTATCCCGAATCCCTGGCCGCCGCGGTGGCCGAAAACCTCAAAAAGGTCGAAGGGCTGATGGACAGGAAATTCGGGGACCCGCAAAATCCCCTCCTGGTCTCCGTCCGCTCCGGCGCCCGTGCCTCCATGCCCGGCATGATGGACACCATTCTCAATCTCGGCCTCAACGATGCCACCGTGCAGGGGATCATTGCCCAGAGCGGGGATGAACGTTTCGCCTATGACGCCTACCGCCGTTTCGTGCAGATGTATTCCGACGTGGTCATGGGCATGGAGAAGGATATCCTCGAACATCTGCTGGAGCAGAAGAAGGAACAGCGGGGCGTCCACCTGGATACGGACCTGACGGCCGCCGACTGGAAGGAGTTGGTCGGCGCCTTCAAGCGCAAGATCAAGGAGGAGTTGGGCAGGGAATTCCCCGAAGATCCCCATGAGCAGTTGTGGGGCGCCATCGGGGCCGTATTCGGTTCGTGGATGAACCAGCGCGCCATTACGTACCGCAAGCTGAACAGCATCCCTGCCGATTGGGGCACCGCCGTCAACGTTCAATCCATGGTGTTCGGCAATATGGGAAACGACTGCGCCACCGGCGTGGCGTTCACCCGCGATCCCTCCACCGGCGAAAACTATTTCTTCGGCGAGTTCCTGGTCAATGCCCAGGGGGAGGACGTGGTGGCGGGGATCCGCACTCCCCAGCCGATCAACCGTGTCAAGGACAAGGACGGCAAGCTCCCCTCCATGGAAGAGGTCCTGCCCGAATGCTACCGGCAGCTGGTCGATATCCGCGGCATCCTGGAAAAGCATTACAAGGATATGCAGGACATCGAATTCACTATCGAGAAGGGCACGCTCTTCATGCTGCAGACCCGCAACGGCAAGCGCACCGCGCCGGCCGCCATCAAGATCGCCGTGGATATGGTGAGGGAGGGGCTGATCGACGAGAAGGAAGCGGTCCTGCGGGTCCAGCCCTCCCAGCTTGACCAGCTTCTGCACCCGTCCCTCGACCCCGCCGCCGACAAGCAGGTTATTGCCAAGGGACTGCCGGCCTCTCCAGGCGCCGTTTCCGGGCAGGTGGTCTTCAGTGCCGATGAGGCGGAGGCCGAAGCCAAGCTGGGCAAGAAGGTCATTCTGGTGCGTATCGAGACCAGTCCCGAGGACATCCACGGCATGCATGCCGCCCAGGGGATTCTTACCGCTCGCGGCGGCATGACCTCCCACGCGGCGGTTGTGGCCCGGGGCATGGGAAAATGCTGCGTGGCGGGCTGTGGCGACATAAAGGTGGACTACGCCGGCGAAACCTTTGCCGCCCGTAACGGGGTGGTGGTGAAGAAAGGCGACACGATTACCCTGGACGGTTCGCGCGGCGAGGTGATGCTGGGCGCCGTGCCGACGGTTGCTCCCGCCCTGACCGGTGACTTTGCCCAATTGATGGGATGGGTCGATACCTACCGCAAGCTCAAGGTCCGCGCCAATGCCGATACCCCCCATGATTCCAAGGTCGCCCGCCAGTTCGGCGCCGAGGGGATCGGCCTGTGCCGTACCGAGCACATGTTCTTCGACGCCGAGCGTATCGCGGCCGTCCGGGAAATGATCCTCTCCGAGGACGTGGAAGGGCGCGAAAAGGCCCTCGCCAAGATACTGCCCATGCAGAAGGGCGATTTCATCGGCCTCTTTCGCGAGATGAAGGGGCTGCCGGTAACTATCCGCCTGCTGGACCCACCGCTGCACGAGTTCCTGCCCCAGGAGGAAAAGGACATCGAGGAGCTTTCAAAAACCATGAGGGTACCGGTGAGCGCCCTCAAACACAAGGTGGAGTTCCTGCACGAGTTCAATCCGATGCTCGGCCATCGCGGCTGTCGTTTGGGCATCACGTTTCCCGAGATTTACGACATGCAGGTGCGGGCCATCATGGAGGCGGCCTGCGAACTGGTCAAAAACGAAGGTTTCGTCATCGTCCCGGAGATCATGATCCCCCTGATCGCCACCGCCAGGGAACTCCAGGTGCTCAAACAGAATACCGTTGCCATCTGCAATGAGGTCATTGCCCAGTATGGCGTCAGGCTGGAATATCTGATCGGCACCATGATCGAGCTGCCCCGTGCGGCGCTGACCGCCGACGAGATCGCCATCGATGCGGAATTCTTCTCCTTCGGCACCAATGACCTGACGCAGACCACCTTTGGCCTTTCCCGCGACGATGCCGGCAAATTCCTGCCGTTCTACGTGGATAGCGGCATCCTGCCGGAGGACCCTTTTGTGTCGCTGGACCAGAACGGTGTCGGACAACTGGTCAAAATAGCGGCGGAAAAGGGGCGCGCTACCCGTCCGGGTATCAAGCTGGGCATTTGCGGCGAGCATGGCGGCGACCCGTCCTCGGTCATATTCTGCCACAAGGTCGGCCTGGATTATGTTTCCTGTTCGCCCTTCCGGGTGCCCATTGCCCGGCTGGCGGCGGCCCACGCCGCCCTGACCTCCTGATGGCGCACCGTTCCGTCCATAACGCGGCCTGAATATGAAGGCCTCACGGGATGTCCTGCCGTGGGGCCTTCATATTTCTTTACCGGCGCCGTTGTAAATATAAGTTTAAAAATATGGAATTTACGAGTACATTCTTTGTCACAAAAAAGCGTTCTTCGTTATGTCGTTTGGAGACGTTATGAATATACTGCACAGCGGCGACGATGCCGACCCTCCCGAGAACGCGACACGCTCCTTTCTGTTGCTCACTGCTGCCGGCGTGCTGGGCAATTATTGCAAATTTCCGCTTTTTTCTGATATCGACTATGTTTTCGGCAGTATCTTCGCCATGCTGGCGCTCCAGATCCTCGGCCTTGGCCGGGGCGTGCTGGCAGGGCTCCTCATCAGCGGCATCACCTGGCTAACCTGGAACCATCCCTACACAATCATCATCATGACCCTCGAGGTCGCCATAACCGGCTGGCTCTACCACCGGAAACGGCTGGCCCCGGTCCCGGCGAACGTCATCTATTGGCTATTCATCGGCATTCCGCTGATATACCTTTCCTTCCACGGCATAATGGGCGTGCCGTCCAACAGCACCTACCTGGTCATGATCAAGATGCCCCTGAACGGCATCACCAACACCCTGCTGGCCCGGCTGCTCTTCATGGCTGGTGCGTCCCGCTTTCGGAAACCCCTCTTTCCGCTCCGGGAGGTGGTATTCAACCTGCTGGCCTTTTTCATACTTCTGCCGACCTTGGTAATCCTGACCATCGAGAGCAGGTACGACTTTGCAAAGACAGAACAGGGCATCCGGCAGAAACTGTACGAGAAGGGTCAACTCGCCGCACATCACCTCGCGATGTGGCAGAGGGACCGCTTGACCGTACTTACCCATCTGGCCGGGATGGGAGCCTCCCATGCGCCAGCCATGATGTACGCCAGCATGGAGCAAATCCGTGCCCTGGACAGGAATTTCACGGCACTGGGACTGGTAAACAAGGAGGGAATGCCCGTCGTCGTATCGCCTCCCGGCGGCGAACCGGGACAAGGTGCCCCGGGCGCGTCTTTCCCCGATGCTCCCTGTGCCGCCACGCTGAAACGGACGCTTCAGCCCTGCTTTTCCGATGTTCTCGTCCCATGGTTCGGCAGGCCGGAACCGGCGATTCTGCTGGCGGTGCCAGTGGTATCGAGTGGCGGATATGCCGGCTACATGGCCGGCGTTCTCGACCTTGAGGGGATCGTGGGCATATTAAAGGAAGGCTCAGTTGCGGACAGGATCTGCTTCACCCTTCTGGACAGCCGCGGCAGGGTCGTCGTGACCAACAGGGGAGACCTGAGGACGATGGAACGCTACGCCCGCCGCCCTGGTGAGTACCGGAGCCTCGATAAACGTATTCTGGCATGGCATCCATTCCTGGCCGTCAACACCCCGGCCATGGAGCGTTGGAGAAAAACGAGCTACATCGCTTCGACACGGGTCGGGACGGCAGGGGCATGGGAACTGATCCTGGAGCAACCGCTGGAGCCGCTCCTGGTCCCCTTCTACGAACACCGTGCCGCCATGATGATTGCGATATCAGGTATCCTCCTGGCGGTATTGGCGCTGGCGGAGGCGTTCAGCCGAAGGATCATCATCTGGGTTGACAAGCTGCGGGAGATTTCGTCGAATATGCCCCGCAAGCTGTTATCGGGAGAAGAGGCCGTCTGGCCTGAAAGCGGCATTGTGGAAACCAGCCACCTGATCGGGAATTTCCGGGAGATGAACAGTGCCCTGAGCGACAACTTCAAAAAGATCAGACGGTTGAACGAGACCCTGGAGGAGCGTGTCGAAGAGCGCACCAAGGCGCTCCAGGAGAGTGAGCAGCAACTGTTGGATGCCCAGCGGGTGGCACGGCTCGGTTTTTATATGTTGGACATAACGTCCGGCGTATGGACCAGTTCCTCGATCATGGATGAAATATTCGGGATCGGCGAACAGTACCAACGGGATGTGGATGGGTGGCTGGGCATCGTCTCTCCCGACGACCGTGAAGCCATGCGAGAGTATTTTCTCTCGGAGGTCGTGGGCCGAAAGGTCCCCTTTGACCGACAGTACCGCATTGTTCGCCGTATAGACGGGCACGAACGCTGGGTGCATGGACTCGGGGCGTTGCGGGTGGATGAGCAGGGGAACCCCGTCACCATGTTCGGCACCATACAGGACATAACCGAACGCAAGCTGGTGGAAGAGGCGTTGCAACAGGCCAAGACCGCTGCCGACGAGGCCAGTGCGGCAAAAAGCGAGTTCCTGGCCAACATGAGCCATGAGATCCGTACCCCCATGAACGGCATCATCGGCATGAGCGACCTGCTGCTCGATTCGGAGCTGACGGAGGAACAGCACAGATATGCCGAGGTTGTCGGCTCATGTGGCAGGAGCCTGCTCGCCATCATTAATGATGTCCTCGACTTGTCGAAGATTGAGGCGCGCCGGCTGGAACTGGAAATGACGGACTTCGACCTGCAAAGCGTATTGGACGATACCCTTGAGATGTTGCTGCCCCTGGCGCACGACAAGGGGCTTGCCATGAATTGCGCCATGGCCCCGGAGGTGCCGCGGCTCCTCCGGGGCGACCCGGGCAGGTTGCGCCAGATCATCACCAACCTGGCCGGAAATGCCTTGAAGTTCACGCATCAGGGGCGTGTGGACCTGGAGATCTGTCTTGAGGCGGAAGAGAAGCATCACGCGACCTTGCGTTTTCTGGTCAAGGATACGGGTATCGGTATCCCCGGGAATCGTTTGGACCGGATATTTTCCTCGTTCGTTCAGGTAGATGGTTCGACGACACGCAAATACGGGGGGACCGGCCTGGGACTCTCCATCTCCCGGCAGTTGGTCGAGTTGATGGGAGGCGCCATCGGTGTTGAAAGCGAGGAGAGTAAGGGCTCGACCTTCTGGTTTACCGTTCGCCTGGCCTTGCAGCCCACCTCTCGTGCGCCGTTGCCCACCGATAGCGCAAGCGTTTCCCCAATCCCGTTCCGCTCCCTTGCCCCTGTTTCCTCGAAGCGGCGTGAACGCATCCTGGTGGCCGAGGATAACCCGGCCAGCCGGATGGTAGCCCTCGCGATCCTGCAGAAGCTCGGCTACCGCGCCGATGTAGTGGTGAACGGCCGCGAGGCGATTGCGGCTTTGCAGACGATTCCTTACGACTTGGTGTTGATGGACTGCCAGATGCCCGAAATGGACGGATACGAGGCCACGGTGCTGATCCGCTCTCCCGGCTCCGCGGTCCTGAACCATGAGGTTCCGATCATTGCCGTAACCGCCCATGTGCTCGGGGAAGAGCAGGAGAGATGCCGGGCAGCGGGCATGAATGACTACCTCGCCAAGCCGGTTCAGCCGGAACTTGTGGCGGCAATGATGGAAAAATGGTTGGCGTCCGATAGCGGCGGGGACCTCTCTGCGGCCGAAGACGCTGGGGAGGCGGTGACGCCTGAGTACGTCGGTATATTCGATGAATTTGACTTTATGAAGCGTAATATGCATGATGAAAGACTGGGCCGGGATATCATCGAACTCTATTTTGTGAGCGCTGCCGGAAGCTTGACAGCACTTCGGGAGTATTGTGCGGGTGGCGACAACGGGGGCGTCCTGCATCTTGCCCACTCGTTGAAAGGGGCATCCGCCGCAATCAGCGCGCCTGCAATGTCTTTACTGGCTGCGGAATTGGAAAAAACGGCAAAGAGTGGGGAATTTGACCGCGTTGACTCTCTGCTGCGGCAGTTGGAGAACGAGTTTGAACGCCTCAAGGTCGTGTTGGCAGGCAGGGGATGGTATCAGCGGGATACCGCTCCTGGAGTTTAGCGACCGATCAGGCGCACAGCGGAAGTACGGGAGGCTTCGTGAAGAAGATCATAGCGGCAATGGTCGTCACGGTTTTTATGCTGCCTGCCTGCCTGGCGTCCGCCCGCGCGGCGGACCTGGCGGAGATACAGCAACGGGGGGTGCTGCGCCACCTGGGTGTCCCCTATGCCAACTTCGTCAGTGGTTCCGGCGACGGCTTGGATGTCGATCTGATCAAGGGATTCGCGGCCAGTATGGGGGTGAGATACGAATATGTCCTGTCGGATTGGGACACAATCGTTCAGGATCTTACCGGCCATAAGGTCAGGGTTACCGGCGGCCAGGTCGAGTTTTTGGAGGACGCCCCGGTCAAGGGAGACCTGATCGCCAATGGCTTCACCATTCTCCCCTGGCGGGAAAAGGTTTTTACGTTTTCAGTGCCGGTCTTTCCCAGCCAGATTTGGCTGGTGGCCCTGGCGGAGTCGAAGGTGAGGCCGATCAAACCGACCGGCGCCGTCGATAGGGACATCTCCGGGACAAGGGCGCTGATGAAGGGCAAGAGCGTACTGGCCCTGGAAAAAACCTGTCTCGACCCGTCACTCTACAAGTTGTCGGAAACCGGCGCCAAGGTAATCCGTTTCAAGGGTAAACTGAACGAGTTGGCGCCGGCGTTACTGAAAAAAGAGGCGGAGATGACGATCCTCGACTTTCCCGACGCTTTGATAGCTTTGGAGAAATGGCCCGGGAGGTTCAAGGTTATCGGGCCGGTCTCGCGCAAACAGATGATGGGAGTCGCTTTTTCCAAAGATTCCGTGAAGCTGGGCAAGGCCTTCGATGAATTCCTGGACAAATCGAGGAAGGATGGCAGTTATCTGAAGATCGTCAGGAAATATTATCCCTCCGCTGTCCGCTATTTCCCGGAATTTTTCAAAGGCAAAGATTACCGCACACAATGACCCTCTCGCCTGCATCGATACTGCGGCGCCTTTTGCTCTACCTGCTGGGGGCGGCCCTGGTCGGCTACCTGGCATATCTGGTGATTGCCCAGTATCAGGCACAGCGGGAACTGCAGCGCTATACCTCCCTCCGCGTCATCCAGGGTGCCGAGAAACGGGCCATTGCAGTCAGCTATTTTCTTCAGGAACGCCTCAACGATGTCCAGAACATCGCCCGATCACGGGAGCTTTCGCTGTATTTCGAGAACAGGGCGCTCGGCATGTCGATGGAGTACGGGCTGGGCGCCAGTCTTGATGCGCTCCGCGAATTTGCCGCTTCCTACGCAAACAAAAGGATCCTCACCGATAAGCCGATCTTCAGCCGGATTCTGATTCTGGGGTCGAAGGGAGAGGTCCTGGCCGGTGATCCCCCTGCGGAGAGGGGGACGACGGGCTGGCGCGCCCAGTTGCTGGCCCATCCCGGTGAAAGCCGGATGCTTCTGGATAGCCACGACGGCGGTCATGATCTCATTCTGGTTGCCCCGATCCTCTTCAAGGACGCCCCGGCGGGAACCGTAATCGCCTGGCTCGATGTCGGCCAGGTCTTTACGCGCTTTGTCGAAGAGGAAAGCCAGGAGGCGGGACGGGCTGATGCGCTCGTCATGGACGGGATATACCTCCTGAGTACGCAAAGGCCCGGCGGCGGTTTACCGCCCCGGTTGCTGCCTGATCCCCGGCTGTTGAAGCAGGGCGAAATACATGAGTTCGGCATTGTGACCCCCGAAAAAGTATCTCTGCACATGCTGGGCTCCCGCATCCCCATCCGCGATACACCACTTTCCCTGGCCTTCTTTTTTCCCGACGCCTCCCACGGCAATGCGAATTCTCCCCGTGTTTTCCTTCTCGTTTCCGGCCTCCTGGGGGCGTTCATCCTGATCAGCGGGGCCTTCTCCCTGCGGGCCGCCACCCGTGCCAAGCTTTTGCAGGCCAGGCTGGGGGAGCAGGATATCAGGGAACGGGAGGTGGCGGAGCGGAACAGGCTCCTTGAGGCGGAGATGGCGGTGCGCATCCAGCTGCAGGATGAGTTGCTGCGCGCCAAGGAACAGGCCGAAGCGGCCAACAGGGCCAAGAGTGAGTTTCTGGCCAACATGAGCCATGAGATCCGGACCCCCATGAACGGCGTCATCGGCATGAGCGATCTGCTGTTGACAAGCGATCTGAGCGCCGAGCAGCGCACCTATGCCGAGATCGCCCGCAGCAGCGGCATGAGCCTGCTGGAACTCATCAACGATATCCTCGACTTTTCCAAGATTGAGGCCAGGAAGCTTCATTTGCTGAGTCTGGACTTCAACCTCAGGGACCTCCTGGAGGAGACGGCGGAGATGTTTGCCATCCAGGCCTATGAGCAAGGGCTCGATCTGGTGTGCCTGATCGACCCCGAGATGCCGTTACTGGTGCGCGGCGACCCGGGGCGACTGCGGCAGATTGTCATCAACCTGGTGGGGAATGCCATCAAGTTCACCTCCCGCGGCCAGGTGGTCGTGCATGTCCGATGCGAGAGCCAGGACGGGGAGCGGGCCAAGGTGCGCGTTTCTGTCGCCGATACCGGTATCGGCATACCGCAGCATCACCTGGCGAACCTCTTCGATCAGTTCACCCAGGTTGATGGCTCGGCGACACGCAGATACGGAGGCACCGGGTTGGGACTCGCCATCAGCAAACAACTGGCCGGGCTGATGGATGGCGCTATCGGTGTCGAAAGCAAGGAGGGGGTTGGTTCGACATTCTGGTTCACCGCCGGGCTGGAATTGCAGCAGGGAGGGAGTACCGCCGCCGGGGAGCCGTGCGATGAGTTCAGGGGGGTGCCGGTCCTTGTGGTGGATGACAATCAGGCCTGCCGCACACAGCTCTGCAGCTCGCTCACATCATGGGGGTGCGTTTGCCATGAAGCCCCGGATGGGCGAACCGCCCTGTCGGCACTCCGGACGGCAGCCCTCTGTGGGCAGCCGGTTCGGATCGCCCTGCTGGACAGGTACATGCCGGACATGGATGGTGCGGAACTGGCGCGGAGTATCAGGGCAGATCATAGAATCAGCGCCACAAGCCTGATCATTGTAACGCCGTTGACCAGCCTAAGCGATGTGACCTATTACCGGAAAGACGGTTTTGAAGCATATCTGTTCAAACCGGTTCGCCAGTCGCATTTGTATGAACGCCTGGCCGGGATACTGGAGAAGGTGGAGGGTGACGGAGCGGAGTCGCCGGGGTCCATGATCCCGGCTCAGAGGGGTGCCGAATGTGTACGCGCGCCCATACGCATTCTGGTGGCCGAGGATAACCGGACCAATCAGATGGTAGCCCTTGCGATCCTGCAGAAGCTCGGCTACCGCGCCGATGCGGTGGCGGATGGCCGTGAGGTGATCAGTGCTCTGGAGGCGACCCCCTACGACCTGGTGCTGATGGACTGCCAGATGCCCGAAATGGACGGTTACGAGGCCACGGCAGTGATCCGCTCTCCCGATTCCGCGGTCCTGGACCACGAGGTTCCGATCATTGCCATAACCGCCCATGTGTTACGAGAAGAGCAGGAGCGATGCCGGGCAGCGGGCATGAATGACTACCTTGCCAAGCCGATCCATTCCGATGCCGTGGCGGCAATACTTGCCAAATGGCTTCCGCAAGGATGAAGACCCTTCGTCCCGGTGCCGCAGCTCTCTTTTCGATTACCGCTCTCCGAACACCAGGGCGCTGAAGATGTAGATATCGCATTCCTTTTGCCAGGCATTTTCGGGCAGGCCGGCCTTGACACAGGTATGCTTCAGGAAGGTCTCCCGGTCCCATCCGTATTCGGTGGCCACCTGGGGGAGCAGCACGCCGCGGTAGCTGTTCTTGACGATATAGAGGCCGTGTTTCCCTGTCTGGATCTGTTCGACCGATGTGATCTTTTCCAGTGGAGACAGCACCGAAATCTCAAGATCGAAGTCCTCAAGGTCCTGGCGTTTCATGGGGTAGAAGCGCGGGTCACGGATCGCGGCTGACACGGCCATCTCCTGCACCAGCTTGTAGAGTGGTTTGTCTGAAACGAAATTGCCGATACAGCCCCGCAGGCGTTCTTGCTGTTTGATGGTTACGAAGCAGCCGTTTTCGTGGGCCAGCCCTTTCGAGGCATTCTCCACAGGGGGGATCCGGCCATCGGCGACATAGGCAACGATGGTGTCGCGGGCAATCTTCAGCAGTTCCTTCTGCTCTTTTTTTGTCAAGAGTTCCGCCATGCCGCCTCCCGCTTGGTTTTCATCCGGAGTTTCCGAATTGAAAACTACTTGTAATTCTTGCGCCGGAATAGCCCGGTTTTCAGGCTGACGATCCGGTCCAGAAACAGGATGCCGTCCAGGTGGTCCATCTCGTGCTGTATGGCCACCGCCTCGAAACCGCTTGCGGTGATGACCCGCTCGGTGCCGTCCGGTTCGTCGAACCTGACGGTGATCTCCGTGGCCCGTTCCACGTCCCCGGTATAGTCAGGCACGCTCATGCATCCCTCGCGCATGACGGCCGTTCCGCTCCGGGCCGTGATTTCCGGGTTGATCATGCACAATTGGCCGTGATTGTTGTCCTTGCCGTGCCGGTTGGCCGACACGTCTACCACGCAAACCCGCAGGGTTACGCCGATCTGCGGCGCTGCCACCCCGACGGAACCGGGGCCGTCGCGCATGGTGTCGAGCAGGTCCAGGATCAGGGCGTGTATCAGGTTGTCGATGGCTTCCACCCGGTGGCAGAGCTTCTTGAGCACCGGGTGCGGATACCGCAGAATAGGTTGAGTTGCCATAGGTCAGAAGGCTACCGGCGTAACCACCCGTACGCCGATTTCCACGTTCAGCTCCTTTTTCAGATCTCCCAGCAGCGCTTCAAGCTCTTCGGGGGTTTGCCCCTCCGGAATGGCCGCCTCCAGCATCATCACGTAGACCGGCTCCGCGGGCGTGCCGATCAGTTTGGTGTTCAGGTCCGTGATATTGACGCCCCGTTCCGCCAATTCCTGGGCCACGCGGTAGACGATGCCCGGCTGGTCGGCCCCGTAGACCGAGATCAGGCAGATCTCCCCCGGCGGCTCCAGGCGGGCGATCTCGTCGGCCTGGAGGGTGCGTACGGCCAGGGACATGCCGAGGCCGTCGCAGACCGGCTTAAGTTCATCGTAGAGGCGCCCCTTGCTGAACGGCCTGACATGGGATACGATCAGGATCACGGCAAACTCGCCGGCCAGCATGGTACAGCTGGAGTCGGCGAGGTTGCATCCCAGGCGGAAGAGCGCTTCGGCAATGCCGGAAACGATGCCGGTGCGGTCCTTGCCGACAACGGATACGGCATAATGCAGGATCTCGGGCTGCGGTGTCATATACCCCCCACGGGATTCGGTCATGGTCGTCGTGACGGAATCGGATTTGGTCTGCACAAGAGATAAAATCCAAGTATAATATGTTATCCCGTATCTCTGGAAGGAAAATCTCCATGAGCCCCAACATTGTTCGCTCCGTCTGCCCCTACGATTGCCCCGATACCTGCGGTTTGCTGGTGGAGGTGGAGGCGGGTCGTGCCGTGCGCGTTGCCGGCGACCCCGATCACCCCATGACCCGCGCCCTGCTCTGCCCCAAGATGAACCACTATGAACGCACCGTCCACTCTCCGCGGCGCCTGACGACACCGTTGATGCGCACCGGTCCCAAGGGGGAGGGGCGTTTCGAGCCGGTTTCATGGGCAGAGGCGATCGAGCGTATCTGCTCCTGCTGGAAGGGGCTCATCGCCAGCTACGGTGGGGAATGCGTGCTCCCCTATTCCTACGCCGGCACCATGGGTCTGGTGCAGCGGAACAGCGGCCATCCCTTCTTCCACAAGCTGGGCGCCTCGCGCCTGGAGCGGACCATCTGCTCTCCGGCCAAGGATGCGGGGTGGAAGGCGGTTATGGGAGATACTCCCGCCATGGAACCGGAGGAGATGGAGCAGAGCGATCTGGTGATCCTGTGGGGCATCAATGCCGCCGCCACCAGCATTCACGCCATGCGGGACGCCCAGGCCGCCCGCAGGCGCGGCGCCCGTCTGTGGGCCATCGATACCTACCGCACGCCGACGTGCGAGGCGGCGGACGAGGCGTTTATCGTGCGCCCCGGCGGCGACGGCGCCCTGGCCTTGGGGATGATGCACGTCATGGACCGCGAGGGGCTGGCGGACCGGGCTTTTATCCGGGACAACGTGCTCGGGTTCGAGGAGTTCGCCGAAAAGGTGCTGCCCGATTGCACCCCGGAGCAGATGGCGGCGGTCTGTGGCCTGCCCGCTGGTGTCATCGAACGGCTGGCGCGGGAGTTCGCTGGCGCGAAGGCCCCCTTTGTCCGCCTGGGGAGCGGCCTGACCCGTTACGGCAACGGCGCCATGGCCGTTCGCACCATCGCCTGTCTGCCCGCTCTCAGCGGGGCCTGGCAGCGGCCCGGCGGCGGCGTGTTCCCCGGCACCTCCACCGGATCCGCCTTTCCCCTAAACCGGGTCACGCGGGAGGATTTCATGGCGCGGCCGACGCGCTTGGTGAGCATGAACCAACTGGGGGCGGCGCTTACCGAACTGGACGATCCTCCTGTTATGTCCCTGTACGTCTACCATTCCAATCCCGCCTCCGTGACGCCCGACCAGAACGCCGTCATCAGGGGGCTTGAGCGCAACGATCTGTTCACCGTGGTGCATGAACGTTTTCTGACCGACACGGCACGCTATGCCGACATCGTTCTGCCCGCCACCACATCCCTGGAACAGTCCGACCTGTTCCGCTGCTACGGCGGCTATCACAGCCAGCGCTGCGGCGCGGCCCTGCCGCCGGTGGGGGAGGCCAAATCCAACTGGGAGGTTTTTTCACTTCTTGCCCAAGGCATGGGGTGGAATGAACCCTTTTTCCGGCAGACGGCCGACGAGTTGATCGAGCAGTTGCTCGATTTCGACACCCCCTGGCGGGACAGGGAGGCGACCCGGCGCCTGCGGCAGGGCGAGCCGGTGCTGCTGACGCCACCCTCTGCAACCAAGGGCGATTGGAAGACTCCCTCCGGCAGGATCGAGATTCTGAACTCACGGGAAGTGGAGCCGCTGCCGCGTCTGCTCCCCACCCATGCCGCAGGGGACGGCTTCCCCCTGCGCCTGCAACCGGCCGCCACGCCTTTTGCCCTCAATTCAAGCTTTTATGAGCAGGAGGATTTGCGGGAGAAACAGGGGCACATGACGCTGATGATGCACCCGCTGGATGCGGCTGAGCGGAGCCTGGCGGACGGCCAGGAGGTGACGGCCTGCAACGGTCTCGGCGAGGTGGCATTTGTCCTGAAGATCACGGAGCGGGTCCCGGCGGGGACGGTGGTCACGGAAGGGGTCTGGTGGCGGGAGTTCTGCCACGGCGGACGGGGGGTGAACGCCCTGACGTCGCAACGCCTCACCGACGGCGGGAGGGGGAGTACGCTGTACGATGTGGCGGTGGAGGTGCGGGGGGCATAGTTGGTGTCGATGTTTAATTATCGCTGATCAGTGATGCGATATGTGCAGATTCTTCTTGGGCTTTGTGTCGAGGATTATAATGCTTTCACGTAAATGAGGTCTCTGCTCTTTCCTTTTGGAAAGCTCGTCCCATTGTTGCCCAGATACCCTTTTTAAGTACCGGATGACCCTGATATCTCTCAGATACCATCCAACTTGAGTAGCTATATCGGCTATTATTAAATCGACGGGCAGTTCAACGCCAGCATACGCAGATGTCGAGACAACAATCCACACGCTAGCATCCCTTTTTGCCATCAACTTTAAATTTATGAGAATTTTCTTCATGTCCTCGAAGTAGGCTTGTACCATTGTTGGGATATGAATCGCCCCTAGAATAGTAGACACTCCTGAGTTATAAAAGAAGGCATCAGGAGGCGTTCATGAGCGACAAGCGTTATACGGAAGAATTCAAGCAAGA